>Ga0316207_10000608_pt1 | contig 54283 bp, 54 predicted proteins | sample 6weekpyrite_MG_FD_204943 | JGI IMG/M metagenome (GOLD analysis project Ga0316207, IMG submission 204943) | Microbial mat bacterial communities from mineral coupon in-situ incubated in ocean water Damariscotta River, Maine, United States -... | ecosystem: Environmental > Aquatic > Marine >...
CAGCATGACAACCGTCGTTATTACGGGTGCCATGCTCACACCTAATCTTAAATGGGTGAAAGGTGTCTAATTTATATTGGAAGGAGATCGGCTGTGCTATTGACAGCGGAAAGTCATATCAACGATTCAAATAAGTGGCGGTTGAAAGTGGTGCGGAGCACCGCTTTTAACCGTCCGTTTTGATTGCCTTGTTATGTTTGAATATATCTAGTTTTTCAGAGAAAAGTAAGTAACAAAAAATAATACCAATAGAAATTGAAGCAACTGTGTCAATGTTTTGATATAGACTTGATAGTGCTGCATAACTTGCATTTAACCACTCAGTTGAAACTATAACTAAAATAGAAGGCGTATATAGATAAGCCCCCCATTTTTGTAAAAAAAACAATGCAACCACACCAATTAGTGAGATTATAAAAGCAAGTAAACCAAGATTTGCAGCAAAACTTTCAATTTGAGTATTTGGTTGGGAATACCACCATTGCATATAAGATAATATTTCAGGTGCGGGGTACGTATTAGTATTAAAAACTATATACATCAACGCTAGTGTAGATGTTAAATAAATAAAACAAGATATTTTAAATATATTCTTTTCCATTATTACTCTCTAATTATTTTAAAACATAACGACTTAAGTAAGGGGCTTTTAAAAAGCAGAGCGAAGCGCCGCTTTTTAAAAGTCCCAGCGAGTGGTAACGAGCGATCTTGACTTGCTTGTTAGGTTTCATTTTTCAGGATGTACACTTTTAAAAAAATAATCCCAGTTTGGGTCATTATCAGCTTCTATTTCTATAGGGTAAGGGTCTTTTTCTTGAGGCATGTTATGGAGCTTATTCCCAAATGCTTCTATTGATGTGGCGTAGTAAACCCACTCACGATACCCATTCGTTGTTATTACGCTAGTTAATATACCTGTTAAATCAGATTCGAGTGCTTCAACAAGACGGTTTTCAAAAATTTCCATTTCTTTACTGTCTTTGTCGGAGGGCATTCCGGAAGGGTGTTCTCCGAATTCCCAGTAAATTTGAATCAATTGAGGGTGCTGAGATAGGTTTAGTTGATCAGTTAATTTATTACGGAACCTAATCATTAAAGGTAGATTTTTATGTGTGCCTTCTGCAACTGCCCATTGATCATTTTTTATTATATTTTCTAAATTTTCCATTTTCTTTCCTGAATATGAATTGCTTGATATCAATAACATAACTATGAAGATTATTGATTTTCTCATATTGAAACCTAACGTTTTTAATAAGCGGGTTTCAAAAGCAAGCAAAGCGCCGCTTTTGAAAGTCCGAGTGAGCTTGCGAACGGCTTAATTTTCTTGTTAGGGTTGTTCATATATTACTTGTTTTGCTCCATCCCAAGTTATAACCTTAAAGGGTATTTGTATGAATCCATTTTTTGTTACAAAATCCATATAGTCATATGGTGAAAAATCCATTTTGAAATTATCCACGAACACGAAGCCGTTCTGAGCCAAATAAAAACATATGTTGGTTAACTCATGAATTTCTTCAATGCCGTTTGGATGCGAAAATATTGGTTTTTCTGGTTCAAATAGGATGTGTTCATAACCGATACTCGTGCTTCCTCTTCTAGATTTTTTTCTAATTCTATAGCCAGCATTTCTTATGTTTTTTTTAAGTTCAGGAGTAACTCCTGTAAGGCTAATGTCACCCTGATCAATAAAAGCAATACTCGGTATATCCATGGTAACCCTAACGACTTAAGTAAGGGGCTTTTAAAAAGCAGAGCGCAGCGCCGCTTTTTAAAAGTCCCAGCGAGTGGTAACGAGCGAGCTTGACTTGCTTGTTAGAAGATTTACCAATTGGCATTGTTATTAATTGCAGCATAAATATTATCTCTCTCTACGATGAAAAACGATATTTCATTATCGATCCTTGAACGAAATGAGGAGTTCTTATTACTCATTGCAGCTGCCCAATTATTACATGCGCCAATGATTTTGTTTTTAGGATTGTTATTAAATGGTGCTAGGGTTTTATTAACTTTTGCCATTATAGTGTTTTTATGTTTTTCGAATGCGTTTTTTGCATTTTTTCCTACTTTTTGAATTGCTTTAGTTTCGTATGATTTTTTTATATTAAGCATGTTTTTCAATGCGTCTGCATTGGAATTTTCCCAGTTTGTAAATGCATAAAATTTATCCTCAGCAGTTGAACATGCTTTTTCTATTCCTTTTCCTGTTTCCATAAATTCAATGACTGAATATATAGTTAAATAAGATTTTTGCATTAATTCTTGTTCTGATGCGAAAGCATTGTTACTAAATAGAAATGCAATCATGTATGTTATTATTAGATTATTTTTAATCATCTTTTTCCCTTTTACTTCTAACGTCTTTAATAAGGGGCGCGCCGCTTTTGGCGCGTCCCAGAGAGCGAAGCGAACGACTTAATTTTCTTGTTAGATTTATCTGGTGCCACTGTAAGAAAGATTATCATTATATAATCCTATATCTCGACGCACCTCTGACAAGAATATTAATGCTTTACCTCGAAAAATATCAAAACTCCACGGTTGTTTTTCTTCAACGGAATCATAAATATAATCAATCATATTGTTGTATTCATTAAAGACATTGCTCGGTGCAAACATAGCTAGGAGTGCTGTTGTAGAAAGACGGTCTTTATCAAATGCTTGCAAATCAGATAGGGTTAGCGGCTCATGTTGTGCTTTTACAATTAGCTCTATAACTGGATTTGCAGCTTCTTTATAAAGTGCGATTTTTTGCATAAGAAGATGATTGTTATGTTCTGCTTCTTTTTTTAATTTTGAAGTTAATTCCGCAAGATCTGATGCATGTTTTGCTCGTTCATTAACCATCATTCGGTTAGCCCAAACTTTCCCTAACCAATTGGAAAGCATAAATAGAATAATGCTAGCCCCTCCAACAGAAAGAAGGACTGCTTGTGCTATTTCAAATGCTTGTTCTATATTCATATTTTTTAATCTAACGTTTGAGTTAACGGGCTCGAAAAAGCAAGCGAGAGCGCCGCTTTTGAGAGTCCGGCAGGTTTGAAAAACCTGCGTAGTTAAACGACTTGTTATGTATTTTATTCATAGCTTGGCTTTGATATTAATTTCCCTGATTGGGCTTCCACGATAAATGAATATTTTTTTATTGTTTCATTTGATGTGGATTTGCCAAAAAGTAGATTGTTATTAGAATAATAATAGTATTTATTATCTGCGTACACTCCGAAACCCATTTTTACAAAACAACCAAACTTTGAATTGGATTTTACAATTTTTGCAGCCTCTAAAGGTGAAAGTTTGAATTCAGGAAGGCGCACATTTTGGCTTTGAGATATTTTTTTACAGTCATGTGGCATTACTCCCAGATAAGTGAGTTTGTCATTTTGAGCATTAGTTACAAAACTAACGTTAACTAGAAAAATGATTGTGATTATTTTTTTATACATAACGTTTGAGTTAACGGGCTCGAGAAAGCAAGCGCGAGCGCTGCTTTTGAGAGTCCGGCTGGATTGAAAAACCAGCATAGTTAAACGACTTGTTAGTTTGCATATAATTTAGGTATAAACCAAGTAAAATCATCTGGTGCTTCAGGTTCCCATGGCCACACACCTGAAGTACTTGGGTAGATAAGTTGCAGAACTTTAAAATTATCACCATCGTAAAGCCACTTAGCCCAGCCAAAATACTCAGAATAATGTTCTTTTTCTACTTCTTTAAAAGTGACGTCAAAGTCACCAAGAAAATCTTGGTAGTATTTATTTGGTTCGAATACTTCACCTGACTTAATTCTATTGTTGTATTCATTAATAATAAAATGAGCTAAATCTTTTTTTAAACCTGTGACTATTAATTCAGGCTGTCCAGTATTTTTTTCGATACCTATTGAATATGAGAATCTTGGGTATTCACCTTCTTCCAGGACATGAAGAATATGACAGCCATATTCTTTTATATCACTTAGCGCTTTTTCTTCACCTTTATCCATGTGATACCTTTTGCAAACTAACGACTTAAGTAAGGGGCTTTTAAAAAGCAGAGTGAAACGCCGCTTTTTAAAAGTCCCAGCGAGTGGTAACGAGCGATCTTGACTTGCTTGTTAGGTAAATAAAATTTCAGCAAGATCACCATACCCCCAAATTATAGTGCCTAGTAATACAACAAAATAACCAGCATGAATTGTTATTTTTTTCTTGGTGCTCGTATCGGCTTCTTCTTCGGATTGAATGGTTACAGAACCGGTAAAAACGTTTTCATTTTCTTCGGAGCTTCTGAGAATATATTTTGATTCAAATATAATTCCTAAAAGTACAAGTAATGAACCAGAGCTTTGAAACCATGATTTTGTTTCATTTATGAAGTTTATGTTATCAAAATATATGGATATGCATAGAATAACTATTGTTAATATTATAAGAGTTGTAGTTTTCATATGTTACCTAACGGCCAAGCTGTGCGGCGCAAACGAAGCGCAGCGTAGTTTGCGTCCGAACGAGCGCCTTGTTAGCGGTTGATATGCTTGGTTGTATGATTATTTTTTCCTCACAATACTTTAGACCAACTCAAACTGCCCCATATTTATTGAATCCTGTAAATCCTGCTTTGACATCCGAACATCCTGCACTGCGTTATCTTCATCACCTTCGACATATACTTTTATGTTCCAACTACTACCATCATCTCCTTCAATTTCAAAGATGGTTGTCGTACCGAAAAGTCTGTATTTGTTCCCGATCATATTTGATTCTCCATTGCCTTTTATTTTTACCGCTAACGTTTTTAATAACTGGCAAAAGAAAGTGTTGCGAGGAACGAGCGGCACTTTATTTTGTCCATGTTGATTTTATTGTTAGGCAATTTTTTTCTTTCCTGAATTATTTGTTTCATGTTTGTTTTTTAGCTCGGTTGCAAATTCCTCTATAGAAGGGTAAGAATCTGAACCGCCAGCTGCTTTGCGAAAGTGCTCTAACACATAGTGCCCTTCTGTTGGTGCGACAAGATATGTAAATTGCTCATAGATCATATCTTTGTCTGCTATATTATGGCGAACAGCAGCTAATATGGTTTCTAAGTGATTTAAATAAGAAATTACTCCCCATCGAATTTCAGATGACTCTCTTTCAGAAACTTTAAATTTTTCAGTAGGTATATCTCTGTTTTTAGATGAAATATTTGATAAAGAGCCTAAAAATAATTCCGCATGTGTTGGATCAACTTCAAAGCTTTGTTGTTTGAATAGAGATTTTGACTGTTCAAATGAGAGTGTCTCTGCGAATTTTCTTGATAATGCACCACTTAATTTAATATTTCTGTCCCAGTGAGCAAGCAAATCAATGGCTTTTTCTCTTCGTGATCTTTCATGATCTGCTTTTAAGTCTTTTATGGATGTATCTAACTGTTTAGCTGTAATTTTTAATTGCGAGAATGCAGTATACGATTGATAAAAAACACCTAAAATTCCAAGTGCTCCGATTGAACTTGCTACTGCTATAACCCATTGTGCTTCCATAAAATAACCTCGGTAATAAATTTTAATGCCTAACGACTTAAGTAAGGGGCGCCGCTTTGCGGCGTCCCAGCGAGTGGTAACGAGCGGTCTTGACTTGCTTGTTAGGTTTTTTCATTTAACCACCTCCATGTGTAATAACGGAAAACGCAAACATGGAAAAACATAGTAAACCATAGATTCCTATAACTACTACTGTTATCAACCACTGCCTTAGTGTTCGTAATTCAATAGCTTTACCAAACTCATGCATTGTTATGATAAGAGAAGATATAAAGCTAAGAATATATACTGGTTTAACAATAAAATAATATATTTTAACCGTGTTAGTCATAAAAAATAATGAAGTTACAATTATTGGTATGGCTAGAGTTAATAACCTAGCAGCCCAAATTTTATTAAAGCTTCCAAATATGGTTGATTCCATTATTAAACCTAACGTCTTTAATAAGGGGGGCGCCGCTTTTGGCGCGTCCCAATGAGCGAAGCGAATGACTTAATTTGCTTGTTAGGCATTATTACCATGGTCTCGCTTGATAAAAAGTGCCGCTTTTCTTAGTGTATTTTACCGATGGAATATTTACTACTAAACCTGAAATATTAACAGACGGCGTATGCAACTCAAACTTATTAGGTAAGGGATGTTTAAGTTTGACATCAACTTCAAAGGGACGAGAGACTAACTCCTTATTGCCATATGGCGTTGTAATTAAATAGCTCTCTCCTATTAGTTTTTGTCTTGGTTTAAAATATTTAAATGAGCCAACACCATTATCTATATAATTAGCTTGGATTCTATTAATTTCTACTGATTGTTTTTTCTTTTTATTGCTTTCTATAATAGAAATTGTTGGTTTAATAAATTGTAGTGTTTCGCCTTTCGGTAAACTAAAGTGGTATCTTATAAAGCCATTACCAGGCTCATTAAATATTATGAGGTTGATCTTGATGTTTTCTTTTAATTGAACTTGTACTATTTCTTTTGGTCCTCGACTTCCTGAAACTATGTTTATTTCTGGTTTTGATTCTGGAGAAAAATAGGTGACATTATTAAATGCACAGCTGCTCAGAATGAAACTAAAGATAATGATTGAGTAACGTAACATTGTTTTATGCCTAACGACTTAAGTAAGGGGCGCCGCTTTTCGGCGTCCCAGTGAGCGAAAGTGAACGGTCTTGACTTGCTTGTTAGATTGGTTTGTATTCAATCGCATGGATACTTAAACCAACTCCTTTTGTAAACTCATAATTACTACTTGTTACGGAAAGATCCTGACCACCCCATTCATTTTCAAATGTTTTTTCATCGATTTTATCTTTAAAATAGCAATAAGCATCAACTTCATTTTCATTTTGGAATTGGGTTTTTGCTTTTAAATATAGATGCCCACCATCAACGCCAGTCTTTAATATTTTTATATTTACTATTTTAAAAGTAACATTATTCATCGTATCAATCTAACAGTGATTTAGACGACATGTCGCCCTTTACTCTATTAAGCGTCATTTCGCTTAATAGATTTGTTTTTTTATTATTTGTTGCTCATAATCCTAACAGGCACAGGGGGAATGTGCGAGTTCTTAATTGCTAAGGAGTGGCGATATGACGGATCAATCTGTTTCCCGTTTCTGGGACAATTTTATTTATAAAACAAAACGTTATGGTGTTAAGCCTGATTCGGCTCGCTGGTATGTGCGTCATGCTGAAGCCTACATTAAGACAAAACCAGATGTGCGACTTGCGGAACATTCTGCGCACGATGTCGAACATTATTTACAGATGAAAGGCGACATGTCGCGTTTGCAAGACTGGCAATATAAGCAAATTATTATATCTATTAAGATTTTGTTTACTGAAATGGTTAAAGTTGACTGGGCCAAACAATTTCCGTGGGATGAATATATTGGACACGCAGAATCTCTGCCGAATAACCATGCAACGGTAGCCAGGGATTATCAGGAAGTTGATATTGAATCTATCACGCAAGGTTTAATTGATAAAAATGATAAGAACAATGGTTTATTTAAACAGGTATTTTCTGAATATCCTTTACACATTCAAAACTTAATTAAACACATTCGTTTAAAGCATTATTCTATAAGAACAGAACAATCGTATTTGGGGTGGTTGCTTCGTTATATTCGTTTTCATTCAATGAAAGATCCTGCAACGTTGAAAGAAGATGATATTGCTCAGTTTCTTGAAAGTTTAGTCTTTAAGCGTAAGGTCTCTTCGAGCACACAGTCGCAAGCACTTAATGCGTTAATATTTTTTTATAAAACTGTTTTAGGTATTGAGTTGAGTGATTCAATTGCCTTTGCTCGCTCGAAGAAACCGAAGCGTTTACCTGTTGTGCTATCGGTGAATGAAGTGCAAAGATTATTGAATAATATTAAACATCCTACACAATGTTTAATGCTAAGTTTACTTTATGGTTGTGGCATGCGTTTAATGGAGTGTGTGCGATTACGTGTGCAAGATGTTGATTTTGACTATCAACAGATATTCGTACGACAGGCGAAAGGGGGTAAAGATCGTGTTGTACCCATTCCAAAAAAAACATTGGCTACGTTAAGAGAACATATTACAAGCGTTAAAATATTACATTCTGAAGATTTAAAAGAAGGTTTAGGTAGCGTGTATATGCCAGATGCTTTGGGAAGAAAGTATCCCAATGCAGAAAAGGAGTTTCGTTGGCAGTATGTTTTCCCCTCAACAACAATATCGAAAGATCCGCGGTCAAAAGCAATTCGACGACATCATGTGCATGAACGTAGCCTACAAAGGAGTATCAAAAAATCGGCTGAAGAAGTTGGAATAACGAAAAAAGTAAGCAGTCATACTTTTCGTCATTCATTTGCAACCCATTTATTAGAAAATGGCTATGATATTCGTACTGTGCAGGAGTTACTCGGTCATGCGGATGTGTCGACCACCATGATTTACACCCATGTGCTCAATAAACCGGGGGTAACGGTAACAAGTCCTCTAGATATGCTGTAAGTTTCACGTCTTTTATGTTGAATATTGGCCATAATAGTCTAAAATGTAGTAAATGACACATTTTGGCGGCTAGGGAAACTTTTATGGAAGCGCAACAACGGCAAATAGAGGAAAAACAAGTGCTAGCTAAAGCCTTGCTAACAGCGGCTAAAGCGTTGGGGCTTACCCAGGATGAAGTAGGGGAAGTCATTGGGCGAGATAGGAGTTCATTTTCTCGGGGAATCGAGCCGGAGACAAAGGCGGGGGAGTTGGCATTAATGTTGATCCGCTGTTACCGCAGTTTATACGCGATGGTAGGTGGTGATGATGCAGTGATGAAGCACTGGATGCATACCCCGAATAAATATTTTAGTGATAGCCCGGCGCAGCAAATAAAAAAGATTGCCGGATTGATGAGTGTTGTTGAATACCTTGATGCGGTTAGAGGCAAGGTGTGAGTATTGATGTCAGTGAGCAAGCTAATTGGGCTAACTGTTTAAATCAAATATCCCCCATTTCTTTGGCTGGTGAAATTTACCGGGTTGTAGAATCTCAGGAAAAAGTGGCAACTAACGCGTTAGTTGATACATTAGAAGAGCAAGCGCTTTTAGAAGAGATGCTTGATAAAACAAAGCCTGGGATACCCGTTGCCGCACAGGATTTTTCTTACTTACTTTTTACCCCTTTTCGTTACCCACCATTAAAATATGGTTCGCGCTTTGGGCAGCGTTTTGAGCCGAGTTTATTTTATGGCTCAAGAACAATTGCCACCGCACTTGCCGAGACAGCGTATTACCGTCTGCATTTTTGGTTTGATATGAGTGTACCTCCGCCGGCCGGAAAGTTGAGTACGCAACACACCGCCTTTACCGTCGAGATAAAAACAGACAAAGCGCTGAGGTTACAGAATGAGCCGTTTGTTAACTATGAAGCGAGCTTAATGCATAAATCGTCTTATCAGCAAACACAGTCACTCGGCACGATGATGCGTGAAAGCAATATCGAGGCGTTTGAATACACGTCGGCCAGAGATAAAAACAAAGGCCTGAATGTCGGATTATTTTCGCCAGCTGCGTTTAGTCAAAACAAAGAAAGCTCAGTGATGAGTGTGTTGTGTTCAACACAAGACCAGGGTGTAGAGTTTTTAGATGATGACGGCCATGTTTATCTTTATCGCTATGAGACGTTTTTAGATAAAGGCGAGTTTCCTAAACTCAGCGGGTAATGTGGTTGTGCGTTCAAGCTTGAATTTAGAGCGTTTTCAGTCTATTATGTACGGCAATACCGTACGTTTGAGGCGTTTTGAGATGGATAGTATTAGTGTTAATAAGTTTAGAGATAACTTAAAAAACTTTGTAGAACAAGTCGTTACAAACCATTTGCCGCTAAAAGTGACCCGCCGAAGTGGTGATGATTTTGTTGTTGTGAGTGCGGATGACTGGGAGAGAGAGCAGGAAACATTGTATGTTTTGCAGAATACCGACTTGATGAAACAAATTGCCGATTCAATGGATTCGAATGTAAAAGGGCAAGGTTATCACCCCACGGATGGAGAGATTGATGAGATCACTGGTATTTGAAGGAAATACCTGGGCTGCGTACGAGCTTCTTCGGCAAAAAGATAAAATTATGCATAAGGCGCTTTGTAATATATTAAAAGAAATGCTGCGCAGAGAGCCGAGCTTAGGTCTCGGTAAACCTGAAAAATTAAAACATAAGCTTAAAGGATTATGGTCGCGGCGTTTAAGTCAAAAAGATCGTTTGATTTATAAATTTGATGATCATGCAATTTATATTTTTGCGATTGGTGGCCATTACGATCAGCATTAAAAACTTGCCTGCACACATTTTAAAATACCATAATCGTATTGGCCTTCAAGCGCATCAAAGGCCGGTTTTAACCGGTCATCACCCATATTCATTTCCAGCGCATTAATAATTTCATTATGTTCGCCTTCACTCAGGTTTAACACGTCTTTTGCTTCAAGTAGTCCTGCTTCGATGGCCTCTGCAAGGTGGCTATAAACCGTTGAAAGTTTTATATCGCGTTGGCGTGCGATCGCTTCGATGTCGACTCCGGCATCGATCAAAGCCAGTGTATCGTTAACCGTATCGCTTAAATTATTTTGTAATAATTCAGGTAAGGGATGCGCTTGTATAATGTCTAAGAAGATTTGTCCGTATTTTTTGAGTTTTTGTTCGCCAACGCCAGAGATGTATTGCATGCGCTGTAAATTTCCCGGGCGGTTTTTTACCATTTCATTTAGCGTGTTGTCGTGAAAAATAATATAGGGCGGTACACCAAGTTCTTCTGCCAGAGTTAAACGTTGTGCACGTAAGGCTTCAAATAAAGGTTCGTCGATACTGCGCAATGCAACTTTTGATTTGGCTTTTTTCGTTTTGCTGACTTTTTCATTTTGTGGTTTGCGTAAAATCAGTTCGATTTCACCACGGAGTAGTGGGCGGGATTTTTCTGCAAGCTTTAATGCTCCATGTCCATCAATATCTGAAGCCAGGTAGCCGAGAGAAATCAGCTGACGAAAGATGCTACGCCATTCATAATCAGTTAAGTCTTTCCCTATGCTATAAGTGCTGATGTTATCGTGTTGGAATTGTTTTATGCGATCGCTTTCTTTGCCCAGTAAAACCTCGACAACATAATTTACCCCAAAGCGTTGTCCTGTTTTATAGACACAGGATAATGCTTTTCTTGCGGCTTCGGTGGCATCCCATGTTTCGGGTGGGCTCAAACAGGTGTCACAGTTGCCACAAGGTTTTTTTAACTTTTCATTAAAGTAGCTAAGAATAGACTGGCGTCGACAATGACTTTGTTCGCACAGCGCAAGCATGGCTTCGAGTTTATTGTGTAGCACGCGTTTAAATTGTTCAGAGGCATCCGATTCCTGCGCCATTTGCCGCAGGCTGATCACATCTTGTAAACCATAGGCCATCCAGGCATTAGCGGCTTGACCATCGCGGCCGGCACGCCCTGTTTCCTGGTAATAGGCTTCTATGCTTTTGGGTAAACTTAAGTGTGCAACAAATCGAACGTCCGGTTTATCAATGCCCATACCAAAAGCAATGGTAGCGACGATAATCACGCCTTCTTCACGCAAAAAGCGTCGTTGATTTTCTTGTTTCACTTCATTAGACAGGCCTGCGTGATAGGGCAATGCCTTACGGCCCTGGCGGACTAACCAGTCGGCTGTTTTTTCCACTTTATTGCGCGATAAGCAATAAACAATACCGGCATCTTGCGGGTGATTTTGTTGTAAAAAATTCCACAGCCGATCGCGTGCGTTATTGCCTTCGCTAATGGTGTAGTGGATGTTGGGGCGGTCAAAACTATTTAAAAAAAGTTTTGCATCGTGCAGGTTAAGTTGCTCAATAATTTCCTGGCGCGTTCGTTGATCCGCTGTTGCGGTCAAAGCGATGCGCGGTACCGTTGGGAATCGCTCGTGTAATATCTTGAGTTGTTGATATTCTTTTCTAAAATCATGCCCCCATTGAGAAACACAATGTGCTTCATCTATTGCGAACAAAGAAATTTTCGTTTGCTCTAACTGGCTTAACATGCGTGAGGTCATTAAACGTTCGGGGGCGATATATAAAAGATCAATCTCACCCTTTAATAATTGTTGTTCTGTTTGACGTTGTTCATCATTACTCATGGATGAATTTAAAAAAGCGGCTTTAATTCCCAGTTGTTGTAAGGCGTCGACTTGATCTTGCATTAAGGCAATAAGCGGAGAAATGATAATACCCACACCATCACGAATAACCGCAGGAATTTGATAACACAATGACTTACCACCACCTGTTGGCATGAGCACAAGCGCATCTTCATTGTTTAATAAAGATTGAATAATATCGGCCTGGTGATGGCGAAAATCATCATAGCCAAAGGTTTTTTGCAAAATAGTAAGGGCTGTGTTCATTTTTTAGTATTAATTTTGTAGGTGAAATTTGTGCTGAAATTCCCTTTTTCGGAACAGGTGTTTCGTGGCATAAATAATAACATTTTTTAAATGTGATTTGAGGATCTTTGAGATTAAAAAATGGGGGGAATGTCTGTACGGTATTAAAGTATTTCTAGCCAAAGACGATAAAAGAGTGACATCTATCTTATATTTTCAATATTGACAGGGACACACTTATGAAGTGGTTTATGGCGCTAAGCATTCGATGGAAGCTTCAGTTTGGTTTTTTTTTCGTCACCATGGTAACAACCATTTTTAATCGTTTTTTGGCTTCTCATGAATTAAATAAAATGATTGAAATTGCAAAAGAAAATAATGTTGCAGTAAATGTTGTTGAGCAACTGGAAGAAAATTTAGCTACGTATATTTTTAATTCATTTTGGGAGTCGGCTTTAGAGTTTGCTATACAGTTTATGATCATCGGTGTTGTGGCAACGATGTTTGTGAAGCCTATTCGTGCATTGGTTGATGCGCTGGTTGCAGTGAGGGATGGGGATCTCACCATTAAAGTGCCTCATACTGCTTTGGATGAAGTTGGTGCGTTACAAAATAGTTTCAATGATATGTTGAATCAATTGAATGAAATTATGCGAAGTGTTCATGGTAGTGGCAAGGGGATGGGGCAATCTGCATTCCAAATTTCGACAATATCCCGTGAAATTGCAGAGGTGAGCTCTAATGAACAACAGCGTTCTGATGAAGTGTCATCTGCAACGGAACGTTTGTATGACATATCGGAAAAGGTAAAGCATTCTGCACAAAAAGGAATGGAGTTAGCTAAAGATACGGAGCAACAAGCACAAAAAGGTGTGTCGACTTTGCAAGGTACAATAGAACAAATGAACCAGACGGCATCCGAAGTGCATAGAGCATCTTCAGAAATTGAGGAGTTGGCGGCTTCAGCAGAACAAATCAGTAATATTGTCGGAACGATTAATTCAATTGCAGAACAAACTAACTTGTTGTCACTAAATGCAGCCATTGAGGCTGCGCGTGCGGGTGAAGCCGGGCGTGGTTTTGCGGTTGTGGCTGATGAAGTAAGATCTCTTTCCCAGGGAACATCGAGTTCGTTAGAAGAGATCAAAGATATTGTAAACACCGTCACCATGAAGGTGCAACAAGTTGCAACGACCATGGAAGGGGTTGTGCAACAAGTAAATATTAATCAGGAAAAGTCATTAGAAACACGTACGACAATTGAAAGTATGGGGCATCAAGTGAGTGAATCAGCGGCTGCTAACCATGAAATATTTGATGCAAGTGATAGCCAGTTAAATCAGCTTACTGAATTGCAAGGTACATTAAAACGCTTATTTGAAACTTTAGATGAAAGTTCATCAAAAGTACAAACAACGGCAACCATAGGTGATGATTTGTTAGGTGTTACAGAAAGGATCGATAAACTCCTGTCGAACTTTACCTTCAACCATAACTCAAATATAGGGCGTTCTAATAAAGAGCAACGAGATTACCCTCGAGTTAACGGAAAATTGAGGGTTAAAGTTGTTGCCGATGGAAGCGTTGTTGAAGGTGTGAGTAATGACTTTAGTTTGAGCGGCATACAAGTCAGGCTGAATGAGGAAGTTAAAAAGAAAGATATTATTATTATGGTATATAAACCTATTCAAGACGGTAAACAATATGGTCGTCAATTCCCCTTTGCCAGTAAAGGAAGAATTGAGTGGTCAAGCAATAAAGATGGACGACATATTTGTGGAATAAAATATTGTGATGTTAACCCTGCCTTGAAGGCATTTAATGAAGAATGTTTTGCTTTCTTCAATAAAAATACTGAATTTGAGGAAGCTGTGTAGATATTGTAAAGAGTTGGTTTATTGTTAATTCAATACTTTGATAAATTTATTTTTTTACCAGGTTAATACCATCTTTTTCAATATTAATGATTCTTTGTTTATATAATCCACCGATAGCTTTTTTAAAGGCTTTTTTACTCATGCCAAATAAATCTGAAATTATTTTTGGATCAGTTTTATCATGTACCGGTGCGAAACCACCGTGTTGATTTAAATAAGTTAGGATAAGTCTTTCGTACTTATCTCGCGTTTCTTTTCCACCTTGTAACGATAAATCTATTTTACCATCCGGACGAATGCGTTTAATAAAGCCATCAATACTTTGGCCAAAGCTCAATCGTTGATGAACTTCATTTTTATAAAGTACGCCCCAGTGGCTATTATTAATAATGGCTTTGTAACCTAAGTCTGTACTGTTGGCGATGAGCAGCTTAACCGACTGTTGTGGAGTAAAGTCATGTGGTTTTTCATCATCAAGGAATTTATCAATTTTTGATGAGGCGGTGAGGCGGCCTTTTATTTTATCGAGATAAATATAAACTATGTATGAGCGACCAATTTCCATCGGGCGGTGTTGCTCACCAAAGGGAACGAAGAGATCTTTTGCCAGCCCCCAATCTAAAAATGCACCCGTGTTGTTCACATCAACAACGGGCAAATAAGCAAATTCACCAAGTTGGGCTTTGGGTATTTCAGTTGTGGCGACGGGGCGATCTTCAGAATCCAGATAGAGGAAGACTTCGATTTCATCACCCATTTCCAGGTCGCGTGGTACATAGCGTTTTGGCAGCAGTACCTCATACAAATCTTCAGCATCTAAATAAACACCAAAATCGAGTTTTTTAACGGCTTTTAATTTGTAAGTTTTACCAATGGTGATCATATTTTATCTCGATAGAAGGCGAGGTTTCTGTGAGGGTGAATTATACTCTAATTCGGTATCCCAGCTGAGATTAAGTTTAATGTTTAGTAACCCTTCGGACGAAGAAATTAAAGACATTCTGCAAAAAACGAAAACCATTGCGGTGATTGGTTTGTCGCCAAAGCCCAAACGGCCGAGTCATAGTGTGGCTAAAGCGATGCAAGGCTTTGGTTATTCGATTATTCCTGTGCGACCCGCGGTGGATGAGGTTTTGGGTGAAAAAGCCTATGTGGATCTCGAATCTATCCCAGAAAGCCTACAATCTAAAATTGATATGGTCGATGTCTTTCGTGCGCCAGATAAGATTGCGCCGATTATTGATGCCTGTATTAAGCTAAAAGTCCCCCTTATTTGGTTACAGGATGGCGTAATTAATGAAGCAGAGGCGATAAGAGCAGAAAAAGCAGGGATTAAGGTGGTGATGGATCGTTGTGTGTATCGCGATTATGTCCAGTTGGTTTAACTAACGGATGCTGCGAAGCTAGACAACGGCGTTATACCCTCCAATGAAATTTATGAAGGGCACTACGAATCTTTCCTTAAAATGCTCACTTATTTGAACATGGATGTTCTTATGCCGTGAAGCACAGGGATGTGTGAGAACGGCCTTATTGTACATTCCGCTTTTGCGTCATTGTTGCCTTGTTCTCTAGCTTCTCGCTATCCGTTTACTTTTAGGGGGACTTGGTAATAGCAATAGCACTTTTTGTTAACACAGCCTAAAATAAAGCCATGGAAATTCAATTCACAAAAATGCACGGCCTCGGTAATGACTTTGTTGTCATTGATGCGATCAATCAGGATATTGATCTTAGCGAAGAGCAGGTGCAATTTATTGCAAATCGACATTTTGGCGTGGGTTGCGATCAACTTTTATTGGTTGAAGCCACGGAGTCTGATGATGTGGATTTTGTCTATCGTATTTTTAATTCAGATGGTGGGGAAGTTGAGCAGTGCGGCAATGGCGCACGGTGCTTTGCTGTTTTTGTGCGTGAAAAAGGCTTGTCCGATAAAAACCCTGTTGTGGTGGAAACAAATACTGGCGTGATATCTCTTTATATCGAAGAAGATGGACAAGTCAGAGTTGATATGGGAGTTCCGGAATTAAACCCATGGGCGATTCCTTTTAATGCCGATACTCGTTTGGACGAATATGCATTAGATGTAAATGGTGAGGTGCTAAAAATCGGTGCTGTTTCAATGGGGAACCCGCATGCGGTCACTATTGTCGACAATGTCGAAACGGCTGAAGTGGACGAGTTGGGCACAGCGATTGAAAATCACGCGCTTTTCCCCAACCGGGTAAATGCAGGCTTTATGCAAATAGTGTCAGACTCCCATATTCGTTTGCGTGTTTTTGAGCGCGGTGCGGGAGAAACTTTGGCCTGTGGTACGGGAGCTTGCGCTGCTATGGTAGTTGGGCGTTTGCAAGGACACTTAGCTGATGATGTACAGGTTGATTTGCCAGGCGGAAGTTTGCAAATCAGTTGGCAAGGAGAGTCTTCGCCCGTTATGATGACTGGGCCGGCAACCACGGTTTTTGAAGGTAAAATAACGATATGAGTTCTAAAGATCACAAAGCAATTGATACAGAGTTTGAACATAAAATCGCGAGTTATCTACGTGACCATCCTGACTTTTTTGAGGGGCATCAAGATATTCTCGTGGGTATGGTTTTATCGCATGAAGCAGGTTCAGCCGTCTCTTTAATAGAACGCCAGGTACAAATTTTGCGCGAACAAAAAGAGCAGCAAAAAAGGAAATTACAAACCTTAATTGCTACCGCGCAAAATAATGAAGATCTGAATAATAATGTTAATAAACTAATTCTAGAGTTATTGGATGCAGAAACATTAGATGATGTTTTAGCTGTTATTAAGCAACGCATGCGAACAGACTTTGAAGCTGATGCAATTTCAGTAAAGTTATTAACGTCGGGTAACGATACTTTAAAAGCACATGAAGAGTTAACGGCATGGCAACAACCGGCTTTAGTTATCGGTGAAAAAGTGATGACGGCACGTGAACCTATGTGTGGAACTTTTAATGGTGAGCAAATGCAAGCCCTGTTTGATGATGCTGATATTTTGTCTGCCGGTATTGTGCCGCTAGTGAAAGATGAATCGAGCAAAAATTGTTACGGCATTATCGCAATAGGTAGTTATGATGCAGAACGTTTTCGTGCTGATATGGGAACACTTTTTCTTTCTTTATTAGGCCAGGTGTTAACACGAATTTTACGACGTCATTTGGATAGTTAACGATGAATGATAAGGCAATGGGATGGGTCGATTCATTTCTTGCTAAGTGTCGTAGTGAACGTAACTACTCTCCCCATACTCTTAAAAGTTATTCCCGCGATTTAAAATCTCTGGTTGCTTATTGTGTTAACGAAGATATTACACAATGGCAAAATGTCAGTGATGACAATATTCGTTTATTAATTTCACAACGCCATCGACAAGGATTAGGTGGTGCAAGTTTGCAACGCATGTTGTCGACCTTTCGATCTTTTTTTAAGTATTTATTAATTGAAAATATTGTTAAGAATAATCCAGCAGCTAATGTTCAGGCACCAAAAACAGGGAGAAAGCTCCCTTCAACTTTAGACATAGATAGTGTTACACGTTTAATTGAAATTGAAGGTGATGAAATTGAAAGCGTTAGAGATAGAGCCATTTTAGAACTTTTCTATTCGTCTGGTTTACGTTTGTCGGAATTAACACAGCTAAATCTTGAAAGTGGAGAAGAAATAAAGTCGGGTACTTTGCGTGTTAAAGGTAAGGGCAGCAAAGAAAGAGATTTACCCGTTGGCTCAAAAGCCGTTATTGCAGTAAAAGCGTGGTTATTACGACGAGCAGAAATGGCCAATGAAAATGAACCCGCTTTATTTGTTGGTAAGCAGGGTAAGCGTATACATAATTCTGTTGTGCAAAAACGATTAAAGTATTGGGCACAACGACAAGGCATTGATATGAATGTTTTTCCCCACATGTTGCGTCACTCTTTTGCCAGCCACATGTTAGAGTCCAGTAGTGATTTACGAGCTGTGCAAGAATTACTGGGGCATGCCGACATCTCAACAACGCAAATTTATACCCATTTGGATTTTCAACACCTGGCCAAAGTGTACGATGCAGCTCATCCCAGGGCTAAGCTTGTTAAAAAATAGTTATTGATTAAGATTGTTCGTTACAGTTTAGAGTAAATTATTATTTTCCATGGAGGGAAAATATGAAATATTTATGGATACTTCTCTTTATTTTTACCATTTTATCACCTCATATCGTTATCGCTGCTAGCGAAAAAAATGCGACGATCGATTCTGCTTCCCAATTTCAGAATTGGTGCAAAACGTTATCGTACCGATATTTTCTCCGCAAGAAACAAAAAGCTTACAACTGGTCTGCCTCGACTATCCGTAAACTAAACGATTACAAAACCACTGGGCAATGGAAAGTTGGAGATAGTGAAAAGGTCGTTTCTTGTCAGATCCACAAAGGTAAAAAGGCTAAATGGACTCAATTTAAAATACGTTAAATATGTAAGCGATTGATTTTTATTGAAAATTAAAATTGGTTTTAGCGAATAATGAATATTTAATTGATTATTCACTATTCATGGTCTATAAATACGTCTGACTTGAATAGGAAAAAAGAATGACTGAAGAAATAAGCACACGTATTTTAGATGCAGCAGAGGCCCGCTTTAGAACGTATGGATTTGGTAAAACAACCATGGCAGAAATTGCATCGGATATTGATATGTCGACGGCTAACCTTTATCGGTATTACGAAAATAAGTTAGCGATTGGCTCTGCAATGGCTGGCCGTTGTTTTTGCACACGGGCAGATATATTGACAGAGATAGTGCAGCGATCGGGTTTATCAGAATCTGAACGTCTGAAGATTTTTGTTTTAGCTATGTTGGAATATGAGTATGGGCAGTTTGATAATGAGCCAAAATTATTAGAGCTTGTTGATGTGATTGTAAAAAAACGTCCGGATTTAGTGCAGGGTGAAGCTGAGAGAAATAAACAGCTTGTAGCGGAGATATTAAAGCAAGGTCGTGAAAGCGGTGAGTTTGCCTTTGAAAATGCAGAAGAAACTGCTTCTTATGTTTTAGCTGCGGTTGTTAAATTTTCATCACCATTTTTTCTTAGTATGTATCCCATTGAAGAACTACAGCGGCTAGCTAAGGGTGTAACGGAATTAATACTAAATGGCTTGATAAAAAAATAATTAAGGAGATCTGAAATGAGTGAATTGGAATCAAAGCTTGGCTCCTGGGTCATAAAGTATCGATGGATAATTATTTTATTATCGCTTGTATTAGTATTTGCTGCTGCAAGTGGCGGTCGTTTTTTAGCATTTAAGGCAGACTACCGCGTGTTCTTTAGTGATGACAATCCTCAGTTAAAAGCATTTGATAAAATTGAAAAAACGTACAGTCGTAATGATAACGTTCTTTTTATCATCACACCTAAAGATGGCAATGTTTTCACTCGGGATACTTTAAAAGTTGTTGAACAGATTACCGAAAAAGCATGGCAAATTCCTTATTCTACTCGTGTTGATTCTATTTCTAATTTTCAATACACCTATGCCGAAGGTGATGATTTAATTGTTGAAGATTTAATTAGCGATGCAGAAAGCTTAACTACTGCTGATATTGAAAAAATTAAAAAAGTTGCCTTGAGTGAGCCGTTACTAAATAAACGCTTAATCTCTCCTATAGCACATGTTACATCAATATCTGCAACAATTAATTTACCGAATATTGATCAAACAAAAGAAGTCCCCGAAGTTATTTCATATGCCAGAAAATTAGCAGAAGAAATGCGTACAGAAGTAACTGATGTAGAGTTTCGTTTGTCTGGCATGGTGCCAATGAATAATGCCTTTGCTGAAAGTGCTCAGGGCGACATGATGAATTTGGTGCCGCTAAGTTTCGGTGTGATGTTTTTAATGTTATTGATATTGTTGAAAAGTGTGTCAACAACGTTTGGCATTATCCTGGTTATCTTCTTGTCCATCATGACAGGCATGGGGCTGGGAGGCTACATGGGCTTCCCATTAACAGGGCCTTCAGTATCTTCGATGACAATTATATTAACTGTTGCCATCGCGAACTCTGTGCATGTCCTAACAACCTTCATTCATGAAATGCGTGCAGGCAAAGATAAAAATAATGCTATATCTGAAGCTTTAAGAATTAACTTACAGCCCGTATTCTTAGCCAGTGCGACAACAATGATTGGTTTTTTAACGATGAACTTCTCAGAAGTGCCACCATTTGGACATCTGGGTAATTTTGTTGCAATGGGCGTTGCCGCTTCATTTTTCCTCTCGGTGACCTTCCTGCCGGCATTAATTTCGATTTTGCCTGTACGTATAAAAGTGCGTGAAGGTGAAGAAGATAAGCAAATGATCGCATTGGGTGATTTTGTTGTGCGAAATAGAAAACGGCTTATGCATTTTATGGGTGTACTCATTGTTGCATTGATTATTTTCTTACCAAAAAATGAACTGAATGATGTTTTTGTTCACTACTTTGATGAAACGATTCAGTTTCGACAAGATTCAGATTATATAGATAAAAATCTTACGGGCTTATATATTATTGATTATTCACTTGAGAGTGGTCAGGACAGTGGTATTAGTGAGCCTGGTTATTTAAATGAGGTGGAAGCTTTTGCAAACTGGTATCGCGATCAACCTGAAACACGTCATGTCAATATTTATACTGAAGTGATAAAGCGCTTAAATAAAAATATGCACGGTGATGATGAGCGCTGGATGAAAATTCCTGATGATCGAAATTTAGCTGCACAATATTTATTAATGTATGAAATGTCATTACCGTATGGTTTAGATTTAAACAATCAAATTGATATCAACAAATCAGCACTTCGTATGACGGTTTCGATACAAACGCTGTCCAGTAATGAAATCATTTCGTTGAGTGACAGAGCAGAAAAATGGTTAGCTGATAATGGAAAATATATTAAAGTGGCTGAAGGAACCGGCCCAACTATGATGTTTGCGAATATTGGGCAGCGTAATATTTCCAGTATGCTTATCGCAACAACATTAGCTTTGGTATTAATCTCAGCAATTTTAATTTTTGCATTTCGTTCATTTAAAACGGGCATGATTAGTATGATCCCCAACCTTGTTCCCGCTGCAATGGGGTTTGGTTTATGGGGATTATTGATCGGTGAAGTCGGTCTGGCCTTATCTGTCGTCACAACGATGACATTAGGTATTGTTGTTGATGATACGGTGCACTTCTTAAGTAAATATTTACGAGCAAAACGCGAGCATGGGTATAATCCACAAGATGCAGTACGTTATGCTTTTAAACATGTTGGTCGTGCATTATTAACAACATCAATTGTTCTTGTTGCCGGTTTTGTGGTGCTTGCACAATCACACTTTAAAATGAATTCTGACATGGGGATGTTAACGTCAGCAGTTATTGCATTTGCCTTAATCGCGGACTTCTTTTTCTTGCCACCATTATTAATGAAACTGGAGAAAAAATCATGAAGGGAATAATTTTATTATCTGGCCTTATTGCTTTTACAGGAGCTGCATATGCAGAAACTGCAGAAGAAAAGGGATTGGCAATTGCAGTAGAAGCAGATAAACGTGATCAAGGCTGGGGTGATCAGGCAACGGTCATGAAAATGACGCTGAGAAATAGTCAGGGCGCTGAAAGCACAAGAGAAATCAGAGGAAAAACATTGGAGGTTGATGGTGATGGTGATAAATCATTAACAATTTTTGATACGCCGCGTGATGTAAAAGGAACAGCTTTTTTAAGTTTTACTCATACACTGAAAGCTGATGAACAATGGCTATATTTACCGGCTTTAAAACGCGTAAAGCGTATCTCATCTTCAAATAAATCCGGCCCATTCATGGGGAGTGAATTTGCCTATGAAGATATTTCTTCACAGGAAGTGGCTAAATATAAATATAAATTCATTAAAGAGGATAAATATAATGGCAGAGATGTATTTGTGCTAGAGCAATATCCTCAATATAAAAAATCAGGTTATACCAAGCAGATTGCATGGATTGATAAAGAAATGTATCAGCCTTTAAAAATTGAATTTTATGATCGTAAAAGAAGTTTATTAAAAACATTAACACAGCATGAGTATAAGAAACATTTAGATAAATATTGGCGTCCTGCTCGTTTAGAAATGGTGAATCATCAAACAGGTAAAAGTACGACATTGTTATGGAAATCATATAAGTTTAAAAATGGATTTCGTGAACGTGACTTTGATCGCAATAGTTTAAAGCGTGCAAAATAATTTTATTTGGTTAGAAAAATGAAAAACTATTTTTCAGTATTTAGTCTGGCCTTTTTTATTTGTGTTAGTCCGGTGCTGGCAAACGAATGGTCAGGAAATGTCTCATTAGAAGTGCGTAAGTTTAGTGAACAAGGAATTTCATCTTCTCAAAAGAAGCAATATGGTTCGATTTCAGTTCAACCAGAATGGTTTCATGATTGGGACGATGGTAAACAAAGTTTAACTTTTGTGCCATTTTATCGCTGGGATCAACACGATGATGAACGTACTTATTCGGATATTAGAGAGTTAAGCTGGTTAAAAGTTTTTGATGAGTCTGAATTAAGAGTGGGATTTCGTAAGGTTTTTTGGGGTGTGTCTGAATCACAACACCTTGTTGATATCATAAACCAGTCAGATTTGGTTGAAGGTATTGATGGCGAAGAAAAGCTTGGTCAGCCAATGATTAATTACGCATTAATCAATGACTGGGGCACTGTCGATTTATTTGTACTTCCATATTTTAGAGAACGTACTTTCCCGGGTATAAATGGTCGACTTAGAAGCGCGTTGAATGTCGATACCAATAACCCCATTTATGAATCGGATGATAAAGAAAAACATGTAGATTATGCAGCACGTTGGTCACACAGTTTGGGTGACTGGGATATTGGGCTAAGTTATTTTGACGGCACGAGTCGTGCTCCTTCTTTTACTACTGCGGTAGATAGCAATGGCATTACTACCTTAAGACCTGTTTATAATTTACTGCAACAAACAGGACTCGATTTGCAGGCAACACTGGATGCATGGTTATGGAAGGTTGAAGTGGTCAACCGGAAAATAAAAGGCGAACATTATAATGCCGCAACCTTAGGCTTTGAATACAGCTTTTATGGGGTATTTGATAGCTCATCTGATCTTGGTTTGGTACTGGAATATCTGTATGACGATCGTGATAAAAAGGCAAGCACACCTTTTGAAGACGATGTTATGACGGGATTACGTTTAACCATGAATGATGAGAATGATACCAGCATGTTAGTTGGGGTTATTGCTGATCGTGACGATAGTTCGCGATTATACAGTGTTGAGGCGAGTCGCCGTATTGGTGAAAGTTATAAGTTAACAGCTGAAGCGCGCATATTTGAAGGGTTTACTGATAGCGCAAACCCATTATATTCTCTGCGGAAAGATGATTTTGTTGAGCTAGAACTGGCTTATTATTTTTAACTTAGGCAGAAAACTCAACTAGATAACCACCAAACTTTCGAATATTTAAAACGCCAATATCTAAAATAAGATACTGGCCTTTGATGCCTTGTAACACCCCTTCAATTTCTGGCATTTTATCAAAGTTAAGCGATTTTACTTTTTCAGGATATTGTTCAACTGGAAAATCTATTTGAACTTGTTTTTCATCAAGTAATTGAATCTTATCTTTGCCAAATTCTTCCTCTATCACCTTTAGCTCTTTTTCTGCTAATTTTATTAGATCATCGCGTTTTTCAGATAAATCGACATGTTCTGCCTTACCTTTAAGCATTTTACGCCAATCCGTACGATCCGAAACATGATTTTTTATTGCAACTTCAACTTTGCCCGATAATAAGCGGTTTGCGACTTTGAAGATAGGGAGGGCTTCACTTGCGCCTTGATCAATCCAGCGAGTAGGAATTTGTGTGCCTCGGGTGATCCCCACTTTTATGCCGGATGAATTTGCAAGATAAACATAATGATCCTGAAAGCAAAATTCTTCGCCCCATTCTGGTTGTCGGCAAGTCCCTTCATTATAGTGGCATGTTTCAGGTTTCATAATACACATATCACATTTCGCGAGTGACTTGAAACAAGGAAAACAAAATCCCTGGTTGTAACTTTTATTCGATTTACGGCCACATTCAATACAATGAATTTCACCTAAATAGCTAAGTTTTATTTTTTTCCCAATATAGGGATTTAAAGAAATTAACTCTTCATCTAAAGGAAGTTGGTATTGCACAGGTGACTCTGATTTTTGATCCAGAGTTGTCACCATCTTTCCTAAGTGACCGGTAATTTTCATAAACGATATTCTCAGATTCTTATGTTAAATCGATAACAATAAAAAGCCCTCATTGAGAGGGCTTGTCATTATTTGTGGTATTTTGGACTTAGTTCATGCACTGCATTAACAAAGGCTTTTGCATGTTCAGGATCAACATGCTGGTGGATACCATGCCCTAAGTTAAAGACATGGCCTGAACCATGGCCATAGCTTTCTAAAATAGTTGCGACTTCTTCTTTAATGCGTTCAGGTGAGGCATACAAAACGGAAGGATCCATATTACCTTGTAAAGCAACTTTGTCACCCACTCGTGCCCGAGCTAAACCAATATCAAGCGTCCAATCCAAACCAAGCGCATCAACGCCTGTTTCAGCTTGTGCTTCTAACCATTGGCAGCCACCTTTACTAAACATAACAACAGGGACTTTACGGCCATTATTTTCACGTTTTAAACCATCAACAATTTTTTGCATATAGCGTAAAGAGAATTCTTTATAGTCCCGGGTAGTGAGTACCCCGCCCCAGGTATCAAAAATCATTACCGCTTGAGCACCACTTTCAATTTGAGCGTTAAGGTAGTCAATAATAGTATCAGCAAGTTTATCTAATAATTGATGCATTAATTGTGGTTGGTCATAAAGCATGCCTTTAACTTTGGCATAATCTTTAGAGCTGCTGCCTTCAACCATATAGGTTGCAAGCGTCCATGGACTACCGGTAAAACCGATAAGAGGTACACGGCCATCAAGTTCACGATGAATCATGTTAACCGCGGCCATGACATAACCTAGTTCTTCATCCATTTCAGGTTTGATGAGTTTATCTATATCGGCTTTTGTACGAAGAGGACGTTCAAAACGCGGGCCTTCACCTTCAGCAAAATATAAGCCTAAGCCCATTGCGTCAGGAATAGTCAAAATATCCGAAAATAAAATTGCAGCATCAAGTGGAAAACGATCTAAAGGCTGAATAGTTACTTCTGTTGCAAGTTCGGGTGTCTTGCATAGTGTCATAAAGTCACCAGCTTTTGCGCGCGTGGCTTTATATTCAGGGAGATAACGTCCTGCCTGGCGCATCATCCAAACAGGTGTCATATCAACAGGTTCTTTTAATAGGGCACGTAAAAAACGATCATTTTTTAATTCGGTCATGTAATTATCTTTATAGTTATACTTCTAAATAATCTAAAATGCCTTCAGCTGCCTGACGACCTTCATATACTGCGGTAACAACTAAATCGGAACCGCGAACCATATCACCACCCGAGAAAATTTTCGGGTTAGTAGTTTGGTGTTTAAATTTTTGTTCCAGAGGTGCCTTAACACGGCCACGTTCATCGATTTCAAGATTGAAGTCTTTAAACCAATCTGCAGGACTCGGGCGGAAACCAAAAGCAATGACGACAGCGTCTGCCATAATAATTTCTTCTGAGCCTTCAACCGGAACAGGGCTACGGCGACCACGTTCATCGGGTTCACCGAGTTCGGTTGTAATAACTTTTACGCCTTCAACACGACCATTACCAACAATTTCTATTGGTTGACGATTCCACAAAAAGTTAACACCTTCTTCTTTAGCGTTAGCCACTTCTTTCTTAGAGCCAGGCATGTTTGCTTCGTCACGACGATAAGCACAAGAAACAGAAGCAGCGCCTTGGCGAACAGAAGTACGGTTACAATCCATTGCGGTATCACCACCACCCAGGACAACAACATGCTTGCCTTGCATCGCAATGTAATCCGCAGCATCTTTTTCATAATCATAGCAATGGTTAACATTTGAAATTAGGAAATCAAGAGCGGCATAAACACCCGGGTTATCTTCACCAGGAATACCGGCTTTCATTGAGTTATATGTTCCCATGCCAAGGAAAACAGAATCGTACTCATCAAGAATGGTTTGGAAAGGAATATCTTTACCGACTTCAACATTCAATTTGAATGTGATGCCCATTTCTTCAAAAATTTTTCGACGGTGCTGAACAACTTCTTTTTCAAGTTTGAATTCAGGAATACCAAACATGAGTAAGCCACCAATTTCTGGGTGACGATCATAAACGGTGACCTTAACGCCATTTCGAGTCAGCACATCGGCACAACCTAAGCCCGCAGGACCCGCGCCAATGACGGCTACCTTTTTACCGGTATCTTCTACGGTCGATAAATCCGGACGCCAACCTTGTTCAAAGGCGGTATCACTAATATATTTTTCGACTGAACCGATTGTAACAGCGCCGAAGCCATCGTTTAAGGTACAAGCGCCTTCACACAATCGGTCTTGAGGACAAACGCGGCCACAAATTTCAGGAAGGCTGTTAGTTTGATGTGACAGTTCAGCAGCCTCTTTAACATTGCCTTCTGCAACAAGTTTTAACCAGTTTGGAATGTAATTATGTACCGGACATTTCCATTCACAATAGGGGTTACCACAAGCTAAACAACGATCGGCTTGTTCTGCTGCTTTGGCGGCATCGAACGGAGCATAAATTTCACGGTATTCTTTTTTCCGTGTTTCAGCATCTTTTTTAGCCGGATCAATTCGGTTTACTTGTAAAAATTGAAAATTATTTGCCATCTTTTTTACTGTCTATTTGTTATTGGTTAAGCGCTATGCTTAATCTTAAAAGTAATTATGCCGCAGCATTTTGTAAATCTGCTAATAACGATTCCATCGTTGCCGCTTTAGGTTTAACTAACCAGAAGTGACGTATCGCATCGGCAAAGTTATCAAGAAGTTCTTGTCCACGTTGACTGCCCGTTTCTTTTACGTGTTCTTCAATAACTCCACGTAAATGTGCGCGATAAGCTTCCATTGATTCTGTTGCAATGCGCTCAATATCAATGTCCTGATTAGTGCGATCAACAAAGTCATGCTTTTCATCGTAAACATAAGCAAAGCCACCGGTCATACCTGCACCGAAGTTAACCCCTGTTTCACCGAGTACCGTCACAAGGCCGCCGGTCATATATTCACAACCATGATCACCGATGCCTTCAACAACAACATGTGCGCCAGAGTTACGCACCGCAAAACGTTCACCCGCTAAACCAGAGGCAAACAGTTTTCCGCCGGTTGCACCATAAAGACAGGTGTTACCGATGATGGTTGTTTCATGGCTCTTAAATGCACTGCCTTTGGGTGGGCGAATAGATAATTTACCACCAGCCATGCCTTTACCAACATAATCATTGGCATCGCCTTCAAGGTTCATATGTAAACCACCGGCATTCCAGACACCAAAGCTTTGGCCTGCGGTACCGCTTAAGTTTAAGACGATAGGATTTTCTTCCATACCAAGGTTGCCATGACGTACAGCTATTTCACCTGATAGGCGAGCACCGATTGAGCGGTCGATATTCTCAACCTTGTAGCTAAACTCTCCGCCTGTTTTATTTTCAACTGCATCGATTGCGTCAGCCACCATTTTTTCTGCTAATACACCTTTATCAAAAGGTTCGTTCTTTGGTTCTACGCAGAAAGAGGGCATCTCTTTAGCAACCCCGGCATCAGATAATAATGGTGATAAATCTAACGCATTTTGCTTGCCGGTAGAGCCTTCTAAAACTTCCAATAAGTCAGTACGACCAATTAGATCGGTTAGATTTTTGATACCTAAGGCAGCCATTAACTCACGTACTTCCTGGGTGATAAATTTGAAGTAGTTTGTCACCATTTCAACTTCACCAATGAAGTGTTTCTTACGTAAGATATCATCTTGAGTTGCAACGCCGGTTGCACAGTTGTTTAAATGGCAAATACGTAAGTATTTACAGCCCATAGCAACCATTGGCCCTGTACCAAAACCAAAACTTTCTGCACCTAAGATAGCGGCTTTGATAATATCTAAACCGGTTTTTAAACCACCGTCTGTTTGTAAGCGTACTTTCCCACGTAAGTTATTAGCGCGAAGAATTTGATGGGTTTCGGTTAAACCCAATTCCCAGGGACCACCCGCGTATTTAACCGAGGTTAAAGGTGATGCACCTGTACCACCGTCATAACCTGAGATGGTAATTAAGTCAGCATAGGCTTTTGCAACACCGGCTGCGATTGTGCCAACACCAGCTTCAGAAACAAGTTTTACAGAAACTAAACCATCCGGGTTAACTTGCTTTAAGTCATAAATAAGCTGTGCCAAATCTTCGATGGAGTAAATATCGTGATGTGGTGGTGGAGAAATTAGTGATACACCCGGTTTGCAATAACGTAGCTCGGCAATATAGTCATTTACTTTATGACCCGGTAGCTGTCCACCTTCACCCGGTTTTGCACCTTGCGCGACTTTAATCTGCATAACTTCTGCGCTGCGTAAGTAAGCAGGTGTTACACCAAAGCGTCCGGAAGCGACTTGTTTAATTTTGGAGCGTTTAACGGTGCCGTAACGTTTAATATCTTCGCCACCCTCACCGGAGTTTGAACGACCGCCCAACTCATTCATTGCTTGCGCGAGTGTTTCGTGTGCTTCGGGTGATAATGCACCTAATGACATTGCCGCTGAATCAAAACGTTGTACGATATTTTCAAACGATTCAACTTCATTAATGTCGATAGCTTTTACATCGCTACGTACTTTTAATAAATCACGTAATGAAATAGGACGACGGTTATTAATTTGGTCAGCATAGACTTTATAGTCCTCATACTTGCCACTCTTAACCGCAGTCTGTAATGACTTAACCACATCTGGATTGTATGCGTGATCCTCGCCACCATGGACAAATTTCAATAAACCGCCTTGATCCATTTTCTTGCGGGTATTCCAGGCAAGCTTACAAAGTATGCGTTGTTCTGATTCGATTTCTTCAAAGCGGCTACCTTGAATACGGTTTGTTGTGCCTTTAAAACAAAGATCAATAACATCCTGACTTAAACCAACCGATTCAAAAAGCTGTGAGCCACGGTAGCTTGAGATGGTTGAAATCCCCATCTTTGAAGTAATTTTGTATAGACCTTTTTTAATACCAATACGGAAATTAGAATCAAGCTTACAGGCTTCAAAGCCTGAAATTTCTTTAGTGCGTATCATGTCACTTAAACATGCATAAGCAAGGTATGGATAAACGGCAGTGGCACCAAAACCAATAAGTGTCGCAAAGTGATGAGGGTCACGTGCTGTTGCAGTTTCTACAACAATGTTGGCATCACAACGCAAACCTTCACTGATTAAGTGATGGTGAATTGCACCTGTTGCGAGCAATGCATGGACTGGGCGAGTGTCTTCGCTAATATCTTTATCCGTTAAGATAATAATAACTTTACCATCTTTAACCGCATCGGCTGCCTTCTTATTAAGATCAAGTAGCGCTGATTTTAAATCAATATCTTCAGGGTAATTTAATGAGATAGTGGTATTTGCATAGTCACTATTGTATTCACCTGAGTAGTGCACGTTGTCACCAAGTGCGAGTAACTTGGTAAATTTAGTATGTGATAGTACCGGCGAGTTCACTAATAGACGTGATGCATGTTCAGCCGTTTCTTCAAACATGTTTTTTTCGCGACCAAAACATGTTTCTAACGACATGACAATTTGTTCGCGGATAGGATCAATCGGTGGATTAGTGACCTGCGCAAACTGCTGACGGAAGTAATCATAAACAGAACGTTCTTTACGCGAGAGAACTGGGAACGGTGTATCGTCACCCATTGAGCCGATCGCTTCCTGTCCATCTTCACCTAAAACACGAATAACTTGATCGCGCTCTTCAAAACTCACCTGGAAAAGTTTTTGGTATACATCCAGGGTATCTGGCTGCATGGCATCTGCGCCATTTTCATCTTCGAGTGAAGACTCAAGATGAATGGCATTTTCCGTCATCCATTTTTTATAAGGTTGAGCGGATTTTAAACGTTCATCGATCATTGCCGGTAAAATTAATTCGCCTGTTTCAGTATCGACCGCGAGCATTTCACCGGGCTTGAGACGTCCTTTTTGTGCGACGTCTTCAGGAGCATATTGATAAACACCTATTTCAGAGGCGATAGTGATATGACGATCTTTAGTGATCATCCAACGTGCTGGACGTAAGCCATTTCGATCCATACTACATGCGGCATGACGCCCATCAGTTAAAACTACACCGGCAGGACCATCCCATGATTCCATGTGCATGGAGTTGTATTCATAAAACGCGCGCAAGTCGGCATCCATATCAGCAACATTTTGCCAGGCTGGCGGAACGAGCAAACGCATGGCGCGGAAAATATCTACACCACCTGCAATTAAGGCTTCGAGCATATTATCCATGGAGTTTGAATCGGAACCACTCATTGAAACCAGCGGGCGTACATCTTCCATTGGGATCTGTGGGCATTCAAATTTATGACCACGCGCCACCGACCAGTTCCGGTTACCCTGAACCGTGTTGATTTCACCATTATGTGCTAAGTAGCGGAAAGGCTGTGCTAAACGCCATTGCGGCCATGTGTTGGTTGAAAAACGTTGGTGGAAAACCGCGAGTGCTGTCTCAAAACTTTCATCGTTTAAATCTTCATAAAAATCGGGAAGATGCTCTGGCATAACCAGCCCTTTGTATGAAATAACAGAGGACGAAAGGCTAGGGACATAAAAAGTTGTATCGCTCGTTTCGAGTGCTTTTTCAGTGCGGCGACGCGCAATATAAAGGTGGCGCTCAAACGCTGTCTTATCCATGCCATCAGCAGCATTGACAAAAATTTGCTCAATTTGAGGCAAAGATTTTAAAGCCTCTTCACCACAGGCAGATTTATTTACTGGAACAACACGCCAACCAGCGATAGTAAGTCCTTCCTTACTTATTTCACTTTCTAGTAGCTTACGGGCGGCTGTGGCTAATTTTTCATTAGTATTGAGGAAAATCATGCCCACAGCATAAAGTTCTGATAAATTGATATTAAGGCCAGAAGCAGCAGCTTTAAGGAAGCTATCAGGTTTTTTCAGTAGTAATCCGCAACCATCACCTGTTTTACCATCGGCGGCAACGGCGCCGCGGTGGGTTAAGCGGGCAAGGGCATCAATTGATGTTTTGAGTAGCCAGTGGCTAGGTTTACCATCCATTTGCGCCATGAGGCCAAAACCGCAGTTATCGCGCTCAAATTCAGGGCGGTAAAGCCCGCCATTCATGCCAGAATAATTCGCGTGTATTAATTCGGGGTTATTTGTCTTTTTAGTCACTATCTTCTTCACCGGATAATCGTCTTAACGTAATAATATCGTCGTATCGTAGCCAATCAGAGCTTGTCCTCTCGAGTGGCAAACAGCCTAAATTCTGTCCATTTTGTTGAAAATTCTCAGCGGAAACGCTGAGCGAAATGGCCAAGCAGTATACAGGGAGAGGCGTTTTGCTTCAATCTATAAAGGAGTTTTTGCTGTAAGTCTGGAGCAGAAAAAAATTTAGAGCTGATGTGGAAATAACCTCTAAAAACAATAATTTACAGCTCTATAATAGATGTTAAAAAGGAGGGGAGAAACTTAGTTTAATTCTGAGTGAATGGCCCCAAAGCTGCGTGCCCAGGGGCGTGTTTTTTGTATGGCGGCAGGTAATTGTTTAATGGCTTGTTTTGCTTTTGAGTAACCAGAGAAACGACCATAAATTAAAATATACCAGTCCTGACCATCTCTAAGATGGTGAAAATAAGCGGCTTTGCCTTCTAGCTTATGACGAGCGATATAGGACTCGATGGCTTTTTTATTTTTACCTGCCGTTAGTTGTAAGGTGTAATGCCTGGGATCCTGACTCCATAACCACCCCCCTTTATTTTTTGGAATACGGTTTGTTGAAGAAGTTGGTTCTATTTTTGTTGGCTTAAGTATTTTTTGTTTTTTGAGTGTTGGTGTTATGCTTGCGAATGAGCGTGCCCATGTTTTTGCCATACCTTTTGGTAAAGTTTTTGCTGCAGCCTGGGCGGCTGTCTTAGTTGGGTAACTGCCATAAATTAATGTGTACCATGTTTTTCCTTTTAGTGTTCTTGTGAAAATTGCTGCATCATTTTTTAAAGAAAACTTCTTTAAATAATTTGTTAATGTTGTTTTATTGAAGCTCCCCAACAACTGCAGTGTAAAATGATTTTTGTTTTGCTGGGTAATCCACTGATGCCCATAAAAACCATTGTTTTTTTCTAAGCTTGTTTTAACTTTTGTTTTGTTGGTTTGAGTTTCGGTTTCTTCAGCAGCGACAACATTAAAACTAATCGTGTTTGAAACTATATCGAGTTCTGGATCGATAACAGTAACACTCCATGTGTCGGTTGCCGTGCCAACATTAAGGATTAAATTCATATAGCTATAACTGGTCACATTTACTTGATTTGGTGAAAGTATTTTTTTATTTCCTGTCCAGCTTACTTTTACTTTTTGTCGTTTATGAAAGCCTGTACCGCTAATAGAAATAATTTGCCGTTGCTTGCTTGTTGCTACAGGGCTTGGATTTACAGAGATTAATTCTAAAGAAGGTTTAGGCTTAACAGCATTATTTGTTTCTGGTGATGCTTGTTCCTCAATTTTTTGTTCTTCATCGTTTTTTATTTTAGTTGAATCATCAGAGCTATTCTTCTTCTTTTTATTATAATCTAAGCTTGATTCAATGGTTTCTTTATTTTTTTCTACGATTTCATCTGTCGTATTATTTTCTGTTCTTATAATTTTATTATCTGGTGGTGTTGCTTCTGCGATGTCATCGATAGGCATCACAGGCGCTTCAAATAATTGATTGATTTCGTTTTGGAAAAATAAAGCTACAAGTATGGTTACGAGAATAAAGCTGCCGATCAACTTATTTTTTAATGTGTATAAAGTGGAAGTTTGAGTAATTTCTTCTTCGAGCTCATCATTTTCTTCGGCAAGATTCGGTTCACTGTCATCCAGCAAATTTTTATGTGCGGATTCGTTAATTTTAGCTGGAATCCCCTTTGTTGTCGTAAAAATTTTATTGATAAGAGCCGGAGTGAAAGGGCTGGTGCCATCAAAACCTGCTACGGCTAAACGGTGACGTAAGTATTCGGCAGTCTGTATTTCGTTTAATGCGGGAATATCTATGCTATGCGTTACGCGATCTTTTAAAGTATTAATAGACGGATCTTCCAGCATAGTATCAATTTCTGGTTCGCAGAATAAGATAATGCGTAAAGCCGTTTGTTGGTTTGAGTGGTGTTCAGCAAGGTGGAGTAAGGATTGTAATGCTTCTTGCGGTAATTCGTGCGCATCATCAATGATTAAAATTGGTTCGTATGATTCTTTGTGAAGATATTCTAATTGTGAACTTAAAACTTCAAATAAAACGGGTGCATCATGTGGTGGTTCGGTAATGCCAAAACCTGTAGCAATGTCTTTTAGCAAAATACTTGAAGTCATCATGGTGTTGGCTTGAATTTCACATATTTGCCATTCTTCTTGTGCGGTATCAACAAAACGATATTTAAGGCTGCTTTTTCCTATACCGCGTTCACCTTTAACGATTAGCAATAGGTTACCGTATTGGGTGTAGTGCTTGAGTAAGTTGAGTTGCTCTGATAGTGCCGGTGTTAAAAATAAAAAACGATCATCATGCTGCTCTGAAAAAGGGGCTTCTCTTAAACCATATGCGCCAAGATAAGGCGGTTCGGTGCGGCTAAGTTCATCCATATTTGAGAGGTTATAGTTTGATGAATCATTTGTCATAACGGTTTATCCCTAATTCTATACTTTAGACAGGTTGATCTTGTCCCTGCATAAAAACAACTTTAAAGCCTCGTTTTAATTGTGAATCACGAACACGTAATAAAGCATTTTGAGCGGTTTCATGATTTTCGAAATGATCACGTTTCACCCGCCCTGAACGACCTTGTTGTCCCCATTCACGCACCAAAGTCCATCCATCGATTAAGTCCTCCAGTAATAATAACTGGTAATAACGCGATGGTTTATCATCTAAGGCTGGTATTTGCATATATACGCGCATAGTGACTGATACCTGTTAGGTTAACTCAGTTGGGTCAAAAATACGCTTATATTCTTTTATAGCATAGCGATCGGTCATGCCTGCAATATAATCAGAAACAATGCGGGCGCGTCCACTTTCGCCATTTTTTTCTTCTGCTTGTTTTGCTTTATTTCTGTATTCAGGGGGCATTAATCGTAAATCATTTAATAAAGCCTGGAATAGCTTACTTATTACATTTCCTGCTTTATGGCTCATGCGATGTACTCGATAATGCCGGTATAAGTTTTCCCTTAGAAAACGCTTGAGTTCAAGATGCATTTCATACATATCGTTACTAAATGCTATGAGACTTTCTTTATTATTTCGAATATCAGTAATGGACTGTGGATTAGCGCGCTCTATTTTTATAGAGCTTTCTGCGATTAAATCTTTTATTTGTTCATCAATCATTCGACGAACAATTTCATAAATGGTTCGTTTATCATCAAGCTTAGGGTATTGTTTTTCAACTTTTGCATAGAGCGATTGAAAAAACTGTGTTTCTCGTAATTGCTCGATGGTTATAAAACCTGAACGTAACCCATCATCAACATCATGGCTGTTATAAGCAATTGAATCTGCAAGGTTAACCATTTGTGCTTCAATATTCGCTTGAGTTTTATTAATAAAGCGCTTACCAATATCACCAAGCTGCTCTGCATTTTTTATTGAGCAATGTTTTAAAATTCCTTCACGACTTTCGAAGGTTAGATTTAAGCCATTGAAGTTTGCATATTTTTCTTCAAGCTCATCAACCACGCGTAGAGATTGTAGGTTATGCTCGAAGCCGCCATAATCTTTCATGCAAGCGTTTAGTGCATCCTGACCGGTGTGACCAAAAGGGGTGTGACCAAGATCATGGGCAAGTGCAATAGCCTCGCTTAAGTCTTCATTTAGGTGAAGAGCTCGTGCAATAGTGCGACTCATTTGTGCAACTTCAATGGAGTGGGTTAATCGAGTGCGGAACAAATCACCTTCGTGATTCACAAAAACCTGGGTTTTATACTCAAGGCGACGGAAGGCAGTTGAATGAATAATGCGATCGCGATCACGCTGAAATTCACTGCGGTGCTTGGGGATTTCTTCAGGATAACGACGGCCTAAAGATGATTCATTATTTGCAGCGTAGGGAGCAAGTTCTGACATTCATCTTTATCCTTTTTATTCCGGTTCAATGGCGCGATGCGCCTCAATGGTTTCACGCAATAGCTCATCTGAAAATTCATTTGTGACCATGGCATCGCCTAATTTATTGAATAAAATAAAATTAATTTTCCCATCGCGTGCTTTTTTATCAACCATCATAAGTTCAATAAAGTGCTCATAGTCCATGTGGTTAGGTGCGCGTGTCGGCAACATTGCCATGTCGAGTAAATTATCAACCCGCTCAACATCTTTTTGTGTCAGGTTCCCCAGGCGCATGGATAAATCAGCGGCCATTAACATGCCCGTTGCAACGGCTTCACCATGTAACCAATTTCCATAGCCTGAGCTGGTTTCGATAGCATGACCAAAGGTGTGACCAAGATTAAGCAATGCGCGAACGCCCCCTTCCTTTTCGTCGGCAGCAACGATTTCTGCTTTACAGCGGCATGAGAACTCGATGGCGTAAGACAGGGCTTCAGCATCTCGGGCTAAAATTTTATGTGTGTTTTTTTCCAACCATTCAATAAAGTTAATATCTCGAATCAAGCCATATTTTATAACTTCTGCAATGCCTGCGCTTAGCTGCTTATCCTCTAGTGTGTTTAAGGTATCTGAATCTGCAATGACGCAGCGCGGCTGATGAAACGCGCCAATCATATTTTTACCAAGAGGATGATTAACGCCAGTCTTGCCGCCGACTGAAGAATCAACTTGTGCGAGTAAGGTTGTTGGTATTTGAATAAAATTAACGCCTCGCTGGTAACTGGCTGCGGCAAATCCTGTCATATCACCTACAACACCGCCGCCGAGTGCAACAAGGGTACAGGTGCGGTCAAATTTAGCACTGAGCAGGGCATCGAAAATCGTATTGAGTTCGGTGAGATTTTTATATTGTTCGCCATCAGGCAGGATAACACTATGGCAATCGAACTTTGCAAAAGCGTGTTTAACTTTTGCCAGGTAAATTGGTGCGACGGTTTCGTTGCTGACAATCATGACTTGTGAACCTGCTACATAAGGTTCAACAAGTTCAGGTTTTGATAGTAAGTCCTGGCCAATGTAAATGGGGTAATCGCGCTCACCATTTGCACCAAGTTCAACGTGTAATGTTTTCATTTTATAACTCATGACTATATTCAATATTAGATTATAAATGAAACAGAAAAAGAATGTGGCGTGCTTTGTTTATTCTCTAATATGTGCGTGTTAATTCGCTGGTATTTTAAGATTTCTGGAGTTTTTCGAGAATTTCTTTGATTGCCAAACGAACACTATCTTTGCCGGTATCGATAATAATATCGGCTGTTTCACGATACAAAGGATCACGAATATCGAATAATTCTTGTAATTTTTTTCGAGGATCTTCCGTTTGCAATAATGGGCGGTTGCGATCTTTTGAAGTTCGTTCAACCAGCGTATCAATATTGGCATAAAGGTATATGGTGGTGCCACGTGACATGAGAAACTGGCGATTTTCAGGCTTGAGAATTGCTCCGCCACCAGTCGCTAAAACGATGCCTTTTTTTTCTGTTAATTCATTCAACATCGCAGTTTCGCGTTTGCGAAAGCCCGCTTCACCTTCAATATCAAAAATATGGGTGATCGTCACGCCGGTTCGATTTTCGATCTCGTGATCGCTATCAAAAAAATCTAAAGATAATTCATTCGCGATTTGCCGGCCTATAGTCGTTTTACCCGCACCCATAAGACCGACTAAAAAGATATTTATGTTTTTCGCCATTGTGTATTTAAATTTGAATTTAGGCTTTGTAAAGAATTAAAGCTGTAAACCTTCTTTAAGAATTTTTGGGGTAATAAATATGAGAAGCTCGGATTTATCATTTTGTTCAAATTTGCTGCGAAATAAAGCGCCAATAATGGGTAAGTCAGCAAAGAAAGGAACACGGTTAATCTGGCTACTCTTTGTTTGCTCATAAACACCACCGAGGACAATGGTCTCACCATTATCAACCAAGACTTTAGTCTGTACAGATTGGGTATTAATTGGTGGTACACCTAACACGACATTAGCAAAGTCAGGATTGTCCTTACTAACGTCTAACTCCATAATGACACGATCATCTGGTGTGATTTGTGGTGTGACTTCAAGTTTTAGTACTGCCTTTTTGAAAGCAACTGTGGTGGCGCCACTTGATGAGGCTTCTTGATAAGGAATTTCCGTGCCCGTTTCAATAATGGCTTTTTCTTGATCAGAGGTAATAATTCGAGGACTGGAGACTGTTTCAGATTTACCTTCGGCTTGTGCGGCAGAAAGTTCTAAGTCAATTAAAGTACCTAAAGGCACAGCGCCAAATGCCAGCCCAATTTTTCCTGCTGTAGCGGCCAAATTACTGGCTGGAAGGTTTACGTTATATAAGCTAGGGTAATTAAGGATTATATCTTCGTTCTTTGATACATTTTCTCGGACTTGTTCTAGGCCATCATTGCCGGCACCAGTGACGTCTATACGACCCACTCCCGCAGCATTTCGAGTATCATTGACATCGGTTACACCAAAACGAACACCGAGCTCTTTACTAAAATCATTTGTTGCGAGCACGACTCGAGACTCAATCAGTACTTGTTTTACGGGGATGTCTAATTCATGCACTAAGACGGTTATCGCATCAATATTTTTTGCAGTATCGCGTATTAGCAATTTATTGGTGCGTTGATCAACGCCGACACTGCCTCGTTCGGATAATAGTGAATTATCTTTTGTTTTAAGTAGCTCTGTAAGATCAGAGGCTTTGGCGTAATTTACCTGGATACTTTCGCTGATGAGGGGGGCCTGTGCATCAATGGTCTCATCGAGTTTTGCGCGCGCAGCGACTTCTTCAGCGGGTGCAATAGATATAACGTTGCCATCTTCAACCTTGGCTAAACCTTTGCTACGTAAAATAATATCCAGGGCATGGTCCCAGGGGACATTTTTCAAGCGCAAAGTAACATTGCCTGTTACGGTGTCGCTGGTGATTAAATTTAAATCGGTAAAGTCTGCAATTAGCTGTAAAACTGCACGTACTTCAATATTTTGAAAGTTAAGAGATAGTCGCTCACCTTTAAAGGCAAATTCATTTTTCTGTTTTTCTGCTGCACTCAGTGCAACGATGGGTTTAACATCTATAGTGAACGAATTATCTGCCTGGTAGGCAATTTGTTCAAAGTCGCCAACGGCTTTAATGATAATTTTGACGTTGCCACTTTGGTTAAACGCATCAATCGTGCTGACGGGAGTGCCAAAATCAATAACATCAAGTCGACGTTCTAATTCACTAGGTATCGCGCTGTCTTTAATGACTACGGTAATCTGTTCGCCGCGTGTTTTTAAATCTACTGAAGTGTTGGGATCGGTTAGATCAAGAATAATACGACCTTCGCCTTTTTCTCCCCGACGAAAATCAATATTTTTAATATTTTTTTCTGGTTCAACAGCTGCTGAGTTAGTGGCATTAATTTTAGCCGCAGCTTTAGTGCTCGCCGAATTTTTGCCTAAGGTGATGACAATATCATTACCGTCCACAACGGTTTGGTAGGACACGAGCTTGGATAAGTTTAACACCACGCGTGAACGACCACCGGCTTCAACGATGTTCATACTACGCACAACGCCAACGCCAATATTTTGAGAACGGCTGGGTAGTTTTACTTTTGTATCGGGGAAATCAAAAGCGATGCGTGCTGGACTGTCTATGGTGAAGCTTCCTGGTTCAACCGCAGGATTATCCATCGAAATCCTTATTTCAACTTGATCGCCCGGTAATGCAGTGTAGTTTATTTCAGAAAGTGCATTTGATTTTGCAGCGGCGGCGATGGGGGTTGCCATTAGCATGATGAAGCACAAACTGATGAAGCTTTGCTTAGACTGTTGGATAAAATTGAATATAGTATTTTGCATGGCGAATCTCCGTCTTGAACTATTCACTTAAATCGAGTGAAGCTTTGCGTTCAGTCCATCCTCCCACACCATTGGGAATGATTTCGTTTATAATGATTGAGTCTTCTGTAATGGTAATTATCTTGCCATAGTTTGAACCCATATGATTTCCAGGTAGGACCCGATAAATGATGTTATCGGGTGCTGTTATTAATGCCCAGGTCTGATTATTTTTTTCAATATGTCCAACAAAGCTGAGAGAGTCCAGGCTGTATTGCTCGAGCTCTTCGCGTTTTCGATTTAAGTCAGGGTGTAAACCTTTTTCATTAATATCCAGGCTTGTTTCTGCTTGTGCTACAAAGAGTGTAAAAGGATCACGAAGATGCTCCACCTGATATAAATAAGTGTCATAAGGAATAATTTCAGGCAAAGGTTTTACGCGGCCAGATGGTCGTGCTTTTATGCTGGCAACATATTCACGTAGATCGCTTGTATTATCATTACTACAGCCTGTTAGTAGCACGGGCAGGCATAAACACAACACTTTAATCGCAGGTGTGATTGAAGACGTTAAATTTCGTGACTGTATGTTTATTTCATTTACCATACGGTGTATGCCTTGCCTTATTTTTTAATTAATTACTTAGCACTTATTTTTTGCGTTTTTTACGTTTTCCTGAAACTTCGCTTTCATCTAAATAACGGTAGGTTTTAGCGGTAACGTCCATGGTTAGTGCTTTTTTCTTACCTTTTCCGCCAACGATTGAAATATTTTCCAGCGTGACAATACGAGGTAAAGCAGCAATACCGCTAACAAAAGCCCCAAATTGATGATAAGTGCCGGTCATTTTTAATGTGATGGGGAGTTCGGCATAAAACTCTATATGTTTCTCAGCGAGCGGTTTGAATAGCTGAAACTCAATACCACTGGCAAGTCCTGTTTGAGATATATCAACTAATAAATCTTCAACTTCAGTTTTACTGGGTAGTTGGCGAAGCATGGCACCAAATGAATCTTCCATTTCGACCATTTGTGCTTTATAGGCATCCAGGTTGGATGCTTTTAATTGTTTTAGCTCAAAGTCTTCTTTTATGGTTTGTTCTTCTTTTGTAATTCGCTCAAGCTTGTCCTGTTGTGCTTGAATATCAATAAAATAACCGAGTGTCAGTACGGCCAGGGCAACGATAACAATAAGCACGGCCTTAACCATCATTGGCCAGGAGCCAACGTTACTAAAGTCTAAATTGTTAAGATCGATATCTGCCATAATAAAAGTCTATACTTTGTTTACTTTTTAGGTTGTGCTAATTGTTCTGCTTTCAAAATAAAGCTGCGTCCACCGCCTTTTTTTGCAGCGCCTTTTTTCTCAATCACATTCAAGTGGGGTTTGGTTAACCAGGCTGATGCATCAATATTCCGCATATAAGCGGAGATTCGGGCATTAGATTGAGCAACACCCTTTATAGTTAAGTTAGTGCCTGACTGCTTAAGACTTTCTATGTAGGCACCTTCAGGTATGACTTTAACCATTTCTTCGAATAAATGAACGATACCTGGACGGTTACGCTGTAATTGCTGGATAACATCCATACGCGCAAGTAAGCGTTTCTTTTCTTTTGCCAAACCATTTATTTCACGAATTTTCTTTTCAACCGCAGTAATTTCATTTTTTAAAAAACTATTGCGTGCTTCTTGCGCGTTAATCAAACGGCCATAATGTAAGTGCACCGCTAAAATAACCAGCAACATAAAAACGACCGACAACCCCATTATGGTGAGGAATTGGCGCAGCTGTTCTTTTCGTCTTTCTTCGCGCCATGGGAGTAAATTAAGTGTTGCCATTAAACCACGCTCCTCATGGCAAGCCCTGCAGCAACCATCAGAGCTGGCGCATCATTGCTTAAACTTTGTGTTTTAACTCTGGGGGCTAAAGTCATATTGGTAAAGGGGTTAGCGACAGAAGTATGAATACCCAGTTTATTCGCCACCATTTCATCAATGCCAAGCATCATGGCGCTACCGCCGGCAAGCACAATATGATCAACGTTGTCGTATTGGCTTGAACCATAGAAAAATTGTAGAGAGCGGCTAACTTGTTGTGTCATTGCTTCTTTAAAAGGTTCGAGCACCTCAGGTATATAATTATCGGGTAAGCCACCTTGACGTTTAGCCATACCTGCTTCTTCATACGATAAACCATAACGACGTTGAATTTCTTCAGTTAATTGCTTGCCACCAAAAACTTGTTCCCGCGTATAGATGGTTTTGCAGTCATGCATGACGTTTAACGTTGTCATGGTTGCGCCAACATCAACAATGGCGATGGTTTTATCAACGCCTTGATCGGGTAATTGAGGCACGATAAGCGAAAGCGCATTTTCCATTGCGTAGGCTTCTACATCGACAATTTTCGCTTTTAATCCCGCAAGTTCAATTGCGGCAACACGGATGTCAACATTCTCGCTTCGAGAGGCTGCGAGCAGAACATCAATTTTATCTGGCTCATTTTCTGATGGGCCAATGACTTCAAAATCGAGATTAACTTCCTCTAGAGGGTAGGGGATATACTGGTCTGCTTCGAGTTCAATTTGTTGTTCCATTTCGTCGTCCGAAAGAGAGCCTGGCATGGAAATAACTTTCGTAATAACGGCAGAACCCGCCACAGATACGGCGGTTAATTTTGTACGAGATCCAGAGCGCTTGACCGCACGTTTAATCGCTTCACCCACGGCTTCTAGATCGGCAATATTTTTTTCAATAACAGAATTGGCAGGTAAGGGTTCAACCGCGTAGCTTTCAACACGTAGGTGATCACCATTTTTACCGAGTTCAAGTAACTTTACCGCGGTAGAACTGATATCCAACCCTAAAATGGCGGGTTGTTTCTGTTTAAAAAAATCACCAAGATTCATAATCTTATATTAATACCTATTTTCGGCTTCGAATTCCATATTTTTCTTTATTTTGCATGTAGTTACGCACATTAGTTACATAATACATTAGGTTGCGTGGACAACTATAGGACATATAATGAAAAATTACAATTGAGCGTGACAGCTTTTCCTAGACCCCATATACTTTCGCCTGTGCAATATTATCGACATATTAGGCACAACCTTAATAATATAGCGTGGATATATGAAGTCATTTTTTAAGAAATCGGTCACAGTTCTTGTAACTTTAACCTTGCTTGGGACTCTTTTGGCTGGCCTCTTCTTTGGTGGAGCCTATTTTTATCTTTCACCCCGGTTACCAGGTATTGAAGCGCTGAAAGAAGTGCAACTACAGGTTCCTTTGCGGGTATATGCAAAAGGCGGTGAGTTAATTGCTGAATTTGGAGAAATGAAGCGCTCACCATTAAATTACACCGAATTTCCTCAACACCTGATTAATGCGGTGTTAGCAGCAGAAGACGATCGCTTTTTTGAGCATCCAGGGGTGGATTATCAGGGTATCTTACGTGCGGCTGTTCATTTAGCGAAAACAGGTAAAAAGGGACAAGGTGGTAGTACGATCACGATGCAAGTGGCTCGAAATTTTTTCCTGAGTCGTGAAAAAACGTACTTACGAAAGTTAAATGAAATTTTTCTGGCGCTAAAAATTGAGGGTTTTTTAACGAAAAAAGAAATTCTCGCGCTATATTTAAATAAAATTTATTTGGGCAAGCGTTCTTATGGATTTGCCGCGGCATCACAGGTTTATTATGGCAAAGATATTCAGGATCTGAGTATTGCTGAATTTGCTATGGTCGCTGGTTTGCCAAAAGCACCGTCAAGTTATAACCCGATCAACAATCCACAACGTGCATTGCAACGCCGAAATTATGTACTTGGACGAATGCACTTATTAAAATTTATTAGTGATGAAGAGTATAAGCATGCGCTTGGTTCATCTGATTTAGCAAAAGTACATGGTCAGGATATCCAGCTTGAAGCGCCTTATATTGCAGAAATGGTGCGTAATGAAATGGTTGCCCGTTACGGCTCAGATGCTTATACCGGTGGTTATAGTGTTTATACAACGGTGAATGCTGATCGGCAACGTGCTGCAAACAAAGCATTACGAAATGCTCTGCTTGGCTATGATCGCCGACATGGTTATCGTGGACACCTTGGTTTTTTCGATTTAAAAATGAGCCGTCAAGCATTGGACGAAGCAGACTTTGGTTTTGAAGAGGAAGGTCAAAGTGAAACAGAAGTAACAAATGATATTGCCGGGTTAGATGATTTTGATGTTTGGCGAAAAGAATTAAATAAAATATCAAGCTATGGAAATTTGGTTCCATCACTAGTGTTTCAGGTTAATGATGGAGAAGCCTATGCCTACACAACTGAAAATAAAATCGTTCATTTACCCTGGGAATATGTGAAGTGGGCTCGAACTTATATTGACGATAATACCGTCGAAGCAGAAATGACTTCGATACACGATCGATTAAAAGAAGGAGATATTATTTATACTGTTCCTTCTGCAAAACCAGGTTGTAGTTGGTTAGCACAAAAACCTACGGTTGGTGGAGCTCTGGTTTCACTTAACCCGGAAGATGGCGCTGTCGAAGCGCTTAATGGCGGCTTTGATTATTATTCAGGTAGTAAATTTAATCGTGCTATTCAGGCACAGCGTCAGCCTGGTTCAAGCTTTAAACCTTTTATATATACTGCAGCGCTGGATAAAGGTTATACCGCAGCAAGTATCGTGGCTGATGCCCCCGTGGTTTTTGATGCTCCTGGTTTAGAAGATACCTGGCGCCCTGAAAACTATAGTGGAAAATTTTATGGTGATACGCGTTTACGTTTGGCCTTAATAAAATCACGTAACCTTGTTTCGATTCGTTTATTACGTGACATTGGTATTGGTTATGCTATTCGATACATTAAGAAGTTTGGTTTTACCAGCAAAATGTTACCGCGTAATTTATCGCTGTCCTTAGGGAGTGGTTCTTTAACACCTTATGATTTATCGCAGGGCTATGCTGTTTTTGCTAATGGGGGTTATCGTGTTAAACCTTATTTTATCGACTACATTGTAGGTTCAAAAAATAAAATTATTTTTATGGCTGAGCCTGAACAAGTTTGTGCTGCGTGTCGAAAAGTAGATAAAAATCTCGAGGTTAATGAAGATACCGAAACGAAAGCAGGTAATAACTCGAATGTAAATATTGTTGCAGAAAAACACGCTGATACTTTTGAAGCTTTGCCAGAAGATATTAGTGAATCAATTCTTTCTTCAATGAGTGTGCAAGAGCGGTTACAAGTACTGCAAGGCCCGGCATATTTGAAGTTGGCCGAGCAAATTCTATCTCCTCAAACGGCTTTTATTATTAATACCATGATGCGTGATGTTATTCGAAGAGGAACAGGACGTCGTGCGTTAGTGATTGGACGAAAAGATCTTGCAGGTAAAACTGGCACAACAAATGACCAGCGCGATGCGTGGTTTACTGGTTTTAATGCAGACTTAGCAACCATTGCATGGGTGGGTTTTGACAATCCTCGCCCTCTAGGTGAGCGTGAAACGGGTGCGCGTGCAGCTTTACCGATGTGGGTGGACTTTATGCGTGATTCACTAAAAGGTATAGAAGAAAAAGAGCTTGAGCAACCGCCGGGTTTAGTTTCTGTGAGAATTGATCCTAAGACAGGAAAACTTGCAAACGCAACAACAAAGAATGCTATCTTTGAATTCTTTTTAGCGAACCAGGTCCCAACAGAGCAAACAGAATTTATAGATAATGAACAGGCTGGGAAAGTAAACCAGGTACCAACCGCTGATATAACAGAAGATATTTTTTAATTTTATAAAAGGCTTTACCTATGTCGCAACGTGACCATGAGCATATGCGTCAGCAGTTAGCACAAAGAGCTGCCCAAGTACTGCTTGATAGCGGTACACGAGATTTTTATGCGGCAAAGCAAAAAGCAGCGCATCAACTTGGTGTGAAAGATACTCAAAGCTTGCCGAATAATTTTGAAATTGAGCTGGCTTTGAGTGAATACCAGCGACTTTTCAGATCAACCAGCCAGCCAGAGCAGCTTAGTCTGTTACGTGAAATTGCTATTGAAGCCATGCAATTTCTTGAAAATTTTAATCCACGTTTAGTCGGTAGTGTTTTAAGTGGAACAGCCGATAAGCATTCCGTTATCAGGCTGCATGTTTTTGCTGAAACCGTCGAAAGTATCGGTTTTTATTTTCAGGATAAAAATATTCCCTGTGAGCTTGGTGAAAGGCGTTTACGTATAGGTGTTGATGATTACCAAACTTTTTCAACCTATGAATTTATTGTCGATGACATTCGTGTTGAGTTGCTTGTCTTTCTTCCAAAGCAAAGAAAGATTCCATTAAGTCCGGTTGATGGTAAGCCTATGCAGCGTGCGGATTTGGTGGAAGTTGAACTACTGCTTAATCAAAGTTAGCTCATCGATCTTTAGCAACCCCGGTATCAACTGCGGCCTCTGCCACAGCCTTTGGTACATAATCCTTTAGGCGAGGATCAAAAGGCTTTGGAATAATATAATCTTTGCCAAACTCAAGTTTATCAACTCCATATGCATCAACGACACTTTGCGGTGTTGCTTGTTTGGTTAATTCTGCCAGCGCTTTCACTGCCGCAATTTGCATTTCCGTATTAATACAGGTTGCTCTGACATCTAATGCACCGCGAAATATAAATGGGAAACCTAAAACATTATTTACCTGGTTTGGGTAATCACTACGGCCTGTAGCTAAAATAATATCGTCACGTGTTTTCATTGCCAGTTCAGGGTTTATTTCTGGATCGGGATTTGACAAAGCAAATACGATTGGATTTTCTGCCATTGTTTCCAGTATTTCAGGTTTTAAAAGATTGGGCCCTGAGACACCTATGAAAACATCTGCACCATTCATGGCATCAGCTAAAGTTCGACGTGATGATTCACGTGAAAACTCTTCTTTATATTTGTTAACACCATCGCGACCGTTATAAACAACACCTTTACGATCAACCAAATAAATTTTTCGTGCACCAAGGCTTTTTAACATACGCATTGCTGCAATGCCGGCAGCACCTGCACCAAGGCAAACAATATGTGCTTTTTCTATTTCACGACCACTAATTTCAAGGGCATTTAATAGTCCAGCAGCAATAATGATTGCAGTACCATGTTGATCGTCATGAAACACGGGAATGCTGAGTTCTTTTTTAAGTGATTTTTCAATTTCAAAGCAACGGGGGGCAGCAATGTCTTCAAGATTAATGCCGCCAAAGGTTGGTGAAATATTTTTAACCGTTTTGACAAAGTCCTCAACTGAATCCGCATCTACTTCAATATCCATGACATCAATATCAGCAAATTTTTTAAATAAGACCGCTTTGCCTTCCATAACAGGTTTGCCGGCTAAGGCACCGACATTACCTAAACCCAAGACTGCTGAACCATCTGTAACTACTGCAACTAAGTTGCCTTTGTTAGTGTATTGATAAGCAGCTTCTTCATTTTCTGCAATAGCACGTACAGGTGCGGCAACTCCCGGAGTATAAGCAAGGCTAAGATCATGTTGGGTATCACAGGCTTTGGTTAATGCAGTTGCGGTTTTTCCTGGAGTGGGTTTTTCGTGGTAATTAAGAGCCGCTTGCTTGAGTTCTTCTGCGGTGAGTTTTTTGTCGGTCATATTTTGTTCTAGCCTTTCTATCTCAAAGATACGGTGATTAAAACCATTTCGTTACTATGGCGATAGGTTTTAAGTTAGGTCATTAAGTGTAGCAGTTGATGACTGTCTAGTCAGTGTTTTGCATTTGTAGTGCTGCGGGATGGTGGATCGTCATACGTTGTTCATTTTTTCTTTTATATATCCAGCCACGAGCAATGAGTCGTTGCTTTAGTAAATCTTTGGGATGATATTTTGAAAAATAAGTGAGATCCTTTTTAAGAATTCGTAAAGCAAATTTCGGATTAAGATTTAACCAAAAAGATGTACGGCTTTCGCCAACGCGTTGTACTACACCTTCTACTTGTTGAAAACCGTTTGTAGAATCGTTTAAAAAATTTGCTGGAATAGCTCGACTATATTGATGATTCCATATTCCTTGTTTTTGTTTTTTTGCGTATTGTTCTGCATCTTGGTAGCACTTTAAAAATTGAATATTTGGCGGAATTGCAATAGCAAACCCGAGACCTTTTTTAATGAGCATTGCAGTAATATTTTTATTATCGAGGGTAAAAATATGTGCAAGCCAACGTTTGTAGCGATCATGTCGATCTTCCCCAGATAGAACTTTAACTTGATTGTTATTTTTTTGAATAATCTGTTGAAGTTGATTTTTTGCTGCAAGATAAAAAGGGTCGTTTTTTTTACCATCGCGCCCTCGTTCAGGGGTATTGATTCCGATGAGTCGTAATTTTCGCCCATCCGCCAGTTTTATGGTGTCGCCATCATAAATGTGAGCAACCTTTAGCCTTTCTTGAGGTGAGCTGGATTCACAGTTATTTGCAAAAAGTGGTGATGTAAAACTGAGGAGTGCTATAAACGCAAAAAGCGTCCAATTGGACGCTTTTTGTTTTACATACATACGGTAAAGCATGACAAATTATTTTTTGCCGTACTTTTGGTTGAACTTGTCAACACGTCCTGCAGTATCTAGTAACTTTTGTTTGCCAGTGAAGAAAGGGTGGCATTGTGAGCAAACTTCAATCGTTTGATCCTTACAGCTCGCAGAACGAGTTTCAAAGACGCTACCACAACTGCAAGTAACGGTAATTGCTTCGTATGCTGGATGAGTATCAGCTTTCATTTTAAAAGACCTCTAGTTTAATCAGCACATCGCTTTCCGATTAAGATTCTCTTAAATCAGCACCATGCACATTATTGGACGGGCGATCATACGGAAAAGCCCGCTTAGCAGCAAGCATTAATCGCTGCAGAGAGGGCTTTTTATCTAAAAAATTAATTATTAGGGAAAGTGATGATGTCGGCTTTGGCTATCGGTTTATCGGAAACCGGCTTATTTTTAGTTTGGGCTTGGATCATGGCGGAAAGTTGTTCAAATGTTTGCCACATTAGTTTTGATATTTCGTGGCAAGATGCCATTGTTGATCCTTTGTGACGCTCCCTGGTTTGATCAATTTGCCATTGTAATCCCTGCAGCCGTTGCTGCCGATTTTGCTTTGCACTCTCAATAAAACTCGATATTTTTTCCTGACGTAATTGTTCAAATTTTTCAGGATCAGAGGAGGCAAGTGTTGACCATTCCTCAAAATCAATATGATTTACTGAAATATCAGACATTTTCTTAAGCCCTTTATCACTTTTATCGTGTGTTTATGATGTTCGATTTGTTACAAATTGTCAAAATTTACATACAATTTGTCTAGCTATTATGAGAAGTGAACTATTGACTTTTGAGGGCGGTAAGCATAAACGCTGAGCACAAAAAAGGGGGATAATATCCCCCTTTTTACATTAATTTTATTTCTTATCGTTTCATGGAATCAAAGAAATCATTATTAGTTTTAGTCGCTTTGAGGCGATCATGTAGGAATTCCATGGCACCAATTTCATCCATGTCGTGGACCACTTTGCGTAAAATCCACATTTTTTGCAGTTCATCAGGTTTGGTGAGTAATTCTTCGCGACGAGTACCTGAACGGCTGATATTAATGGCAGGGTAAAGACGCTTTTCGGCAATTTTGCGATCCAGGTGAATTTCCATATTGCCTGTGCCTTTAAATTCTTCGTAAATAACATCATCCATACGAGAGCCGGTTTCAACCAGAGCAGTAGCCAGAATAGTTAAAGAACCGCCTTCCTCAACATTACGCGCAGCACCAAAGAAGCGCTTTGGACGGTGCAAGGCATTTGCATCGACACCACCAGTTAATACCTTACCGGATGACGGAATAACGGTATTGTACGCTCGCGCAAGACGAGTAATGGAGTCCAATAAAACGACCACATCTTTTTTATGCTCAACCAGGCGTTTTGCTTTTTCGATAACCATTTCAGCTACTTGTACGTGACGGCTTGCCGGCTCATCGAAAGTCGAGGAAACAACTTCTCCACGCACGGAGCGAGACATCTCGGTCACTTCTTCAGGGCGTTCATCAATCAATAATACGATTAAATGGCAGTCAGGATTGTTGTGAGTAATAGCATGAGCAATATCATGCAGCATCATGGTTTTACCCGCCTTAGGTGGTGAAACAATCAAGCCACGTTGTCCTTTACCAATAGGGGCCGTGAGGTCGATGACGCGAGCAGTCATGTCTTCTGTACTGCCGTTACCTACTTCTAGGAAAAGACGCTCATTCGGGTGCAGTGGGGTTAAGTTTTCGAATAAAACCTTATGTTTTGTATTTTCTGGGGAATCAAAATTAATTTCGTTCACTTTTAATAAAGCGAAATAACGCTCGCCATCTTTTGGAGGGCGAATTTTCCCGGCAACGGTGTCACCTGTGCGGAGGTTAAAACGGCGAATCTGACTTGGAGAAACGTAAATATCATCAGGGCCAGCGAGGTATGAGCTATCTGCGGAACGCAAAAAACCAAAGCCATCTTGCAAAATTTCTAAGACACCATCACCGTAAATATCTTCACCTTTTTTTGCATGGGATTTTAAAATAGCAAAAATAATGTCTTGTTTTCGAGAGCGGGATAGGTTGTCTATACCCATGCCAGAGGCAATATTAATGAGTTCAGGGACGGGGGTCTTCTTGAGTTCAGATAAGTTCATATTTGAGAGTTCTTTAGTGGGTTATGTGGATGTATTAAGTTTTTAGTGGGTACGATTCGGAGTTGCGCAAAGGCGGAATTACGGCGTACAGGTTTTTTTAGTTTGTTTTGAAGTATTTTTTTGAGATTATCCGCCAATGCATTTGTCAGTGCGAAGCGAAAAGGTTAAAAAGTTTGAAATTTGTTATGTTTCGAACATTAGCATTAAAATTTAAAAACGTCCAGCTTCGCGACGTATAGTTCTAGATTTAATAGGTTGGAAGCTGGACGCTTTGAGATACCTTAAAGGTTGCTATCAATAAAAGCAGAAAGTTGAGATTTTGAAACCGCACCGACTTTTGTTGCTTCAACATTGCCATTTTTGAAAATCATCAATGTTGGAATACCGCGAATACCAAATTTAGGTGGTGTTGCAGGATTTTCATCAATATTGAGTTTAGTAATTTTAAGTTTGCCAGCATATTCTTCCGCAATCTCATCGAGAATAGGGGCAATCATTTTGCAGGGGCCACACCAGTCTGCCCAGTAATCTACTAATACGGGTCCTTCTGCATTTACAACTTCGGCGTCGAAGGTGTCATCTGTGGCATATACGATCTTGTCGCTCAAGGTAGTGTCTCCTGTGACTTACTGTTTTTCTGATTGTAGTCGTTTTTGAAATAAATCTATACCTCCATTTGAGCCTAAGCGGGCACATATTTCAAGTTTAATCTTGTGGATATCTGTTAGACTACGCGCCATGAGCGAACAACATTTAACCACGACAAAATTTTCCAGCTTTGATTTGCCTGCAGAAGTGCTGCAAGGTATTGAAGAATCAGGCTTTTTTTATTGCACACCGATTCAGGCAGAGTCGCTACCCTTTGCTTTGAAGGGTAAAGACATTGCGGGACAAGCACAAACAGGTACCGGTAAAACCGCCGCTTTTTTATTGGCAGCCTACGCGCACCTGTTAAAAAATCCTGCTCCTGAGTCGAGAAAGAAGAATCAGCCTCGCTGTATTGTTCTTGCACCCACACGTGAACTTGCTGTGCAAATTCATAAAGATGCCGAAATGCTGGGTAAATATACCGGTTTAAGGCATGTCGCAGTATTTGGCGGCACCGGTTATGATACACAAAAACAAGCGATCACTGATGGTGTTGATTTACTAATTGGTACACCAGGTCGAATCATTGATTACTTTAAGCAAGGTGTATATGACTTAAAACAAATCCAGGTTTTAATCCTCGATGAAGCCGATCGTATGTTTGATTTAGGGTTTATTGATGATATTCGTTATTTAATTCGTCGAATGCCTGATGCAGATAAACGTTTAAGCATGCTGTTTTCCGCCACATTGTCACACCGCGTGAGTGAACTTGCTTACGATCACATGAATGATCCTGAAGAAGTGGTTATTAAGTCTGAAAATGTCACCGCCGATCGAGTTACACAAATGGTTTATTACCCTGCTATGGATGAAAAAATTCCGTTGTTATTGGGTTTGCTTAATAGCCTTGATGATCAACGTATTGTTATTTTCATTAATACCAAGCGCGTAGCAGAACGTATTGATGCTTATTTTAAAACCAATAATATCAATGGTGCGATGTTATCGGGTGATGTGCCACAAAATAAACGTTTGCGTATTATGGAAGATTTTACTGCGGGTAAAACTCGCGTACTCGTAGCGACCGATGTGGCTGCGCGTGGCCTGCACGTTGAAGATGTTAGCCTGGTTATTAACTATGATTTACCAAACGATGCAGAAGATTACGTACATCGTATCGGGCGTACAGGTCGAGCGGGTGCAAGTGGTGTTGCGATTAACTTTGCCTGTGAAGATTATGCAATGGCATTGCCTGATATTGAGCAATACATTGGACATAAAATTGAGGTGTCAAAAATTACCAATGAGATGTTGGTGAAACCTAACGCCCCCGCAAAAATTGAACGCAGAAGCAAGAAAAAGACACATCATAAAAAATCAGCTCATGGGAATAAGCCGCATCATAAAAGTGGTAAGCCTCATCACCATAAAAGTGATAAGAACAAACATAATAAGTCTGATTCAAATAAATCGCGGCCAAACAGATATCATCAAGATAAACCTGCAAAAAGAAATGGCCAGCAATACTCTAAAAAGAAAGCGGCTAATCAAAATAGAGCAAAGCATACAAGTAACAATGCGAACCCCGTTCAAAATAATGCACAAAAGCCGTTAGAGAATAAAAAAGCAGGCTTTGTAGGCGGTATTATCCAAAAATTGGCGGGAATCTTTAAGCGGACTTAGGAAAACTTAAAGCTTGCTCAGAAAGCTGCTGAAGCTTAATGAGCGGGTAGAAATTTTTTGCTTGCCCGGAAGACTTCTTCCGCTGAAATGGCTTTAAGCCCAAGTTCTGCGTGAGGATAGTCTTCAGCGCATAAGATGGTTAACTTTTCTTCTTGGGTATAAGCTGCACAGTCTTTAGGGTTGTGGCCAGAAAATAATTCCACTAAATTTGTCCCAACTGCTGCTGCAATATGTGCTGGCCCAGTATCGGGTGCAACTAATATATTCATTCTTGATAGCGTTGCTTTGTAACGTTCAAAGTTTGGCTTTGGGATTAATAGATTAACGGTATTGTTACTCGCGGCAACGATACGCTGACCAAGTGCTTCTTCATCGGGTAATAAATCAATTATAACTTTAATATCGATATTCTTTTGTTTTGCGTATTCAGAAAAATATTCCGATAGCTTTCCCCAATTTTTTTCTGGCCATGATTTATGGATAAGCATTTTTCCTTTTCGACCAGGCCCTTTCGCGAGCCCGCTAAAGCTAGGGTGTAAACCAATAACAAAAGTATCTTTTGTTATACCTATACTTTGTAAAAGTTCATCCGACTGCTGTTCGGCTTGTTTTGTTACAGGTAGGTGAACAGGGTTGGTTGCTTTGCTTAATGTTGGGTTAACCAGGTGTAAACAACGTTCTGCGAAGTTAATTTCAGAATTATCTATACTTTGAAGGATGTGTTGTTGTGCACTGGAATTTTGAAATAATTTTTTAAAGCTGACTTTCGTTTCAAAACAAAAAACATGTTCAAAGTGAGATTGCTGGATCGCCTTTTTTAGTTGAATTCGCTGAATAAATGGAAAAAGCTTTTTTCGATCGAGTAACCATGCATTTTTAATTTGTGGATGAAACCCGTTTAACACCCGTTTACCGTCAGGGCTGGTTAATAGTGTAATTTCAGCATGCGGATATTTTTCTATTAGCGCAGTGAGTGCCGGGGTGATCATAACCATATCACCAGCTCTTCCTATACGTATAACGAGTATTTTCATTTTAAAATTCTTGTTGAGCTGCTTTAAATATGAATATATTTGACCTGTGTATCAAGCTACCGATAAAATCACTAGTCCTATAACCATAACTATATATGAAGAATTATGACAATTAAAGTAGAGCTTTCTTACGGTGAAATGCTGGATAAAATTACCATTTTGCAAATTAAAAGTGAACGTATTTCAGATACAAGTAAAGTTGCAAATGTGAATAAAGAGTTAAACTTATTAAATAGTTTGTGGAAGTCAGATGAAAAATCCAGCATAGATATTAGCGAAGAATTTTCAAAGCTTAAAAAAATAAATGAAGCACTTTGGGATATCGAAGATGATATTCGTGATAAGGAACGTGCTAAAGAGTTTGATGAAAGGTTTATTGAGTTAGCGCGTGCGGTGTATGTGACGAATGATCAGCGAGCTGATATCAAACGCGTTATAAATGTAAAGCTGGGCTCAGACCTGGTTGAAGAAAAATCTTACGCAGATTACAGCTAGTGACTTAACGCATATTTTTTGCTTGTCGCCAGAGCTGGATGGTTGGATACTTTTTGTAAGCTCCACTTATGACATATTGTAAAATATTACGTAAACGGTAAAACCACACTACAGATTCAACACGGATAATTTCTTTTCCGCCTTTATCAAAAAATAAAATAGTTGGGCTGTAATTAATGTTAAGTTGTTCAGCCCATTTTTTTGCCGATGTTTTTTTACCCGAAGGGGTGACAATAGGTTGGTCACTGTTAATAT
>Ga0316207_10000609_pt1 | contig 54276 bp, 47 predicted proteins | sample 6weekpyrite_MG_FD_204943 | JGI IMG/M metagenome (GOLD analysis project Ga0316207, IMG submission 204943) | Microbial mat bacterial communities from mineral coupon in-situ incubated in ocean water Damariscotta River, Maine, United States -... | ecosystem: Environmental > Aquatic > Marine >...
ATCAGAGAATACAACGAAGAACGACCGCATGACTCATTGAATGACCTCACTCCATGGGAGTATCTGGCCATTCATAAACAAGGAGAAAACTCTAATTTAGGGTGTCACTAAAATAGGGAGGTTTACATTGTTGCTGTGCAGCTTTTTCAAAAGCAGAGTCTACTTCCCCCATTAGATAATGTTCAATAATTTTTTCAGCAGTTATAGTTGATAAGGGGCCTTTGAAAATGTTGTTCAATTTACTCAATATACCAAGGCCATTAGGATCAATAAAATATAATGGGTTACCTACTACATATCCATAAGTATTTAAACCACTATCTAGATCAATCGGATCACTCTGAACATACCTCCCAATCCCCGGCTCATAATCCCTAAAATAATTATAATACAACCCCGTCTCTGCATCATAATACTGCCCCGGAAAACGTAAATTATTCGTCACTGTATTCACTTCAACCGTGGTTTCACCAAACACTAACGCCTTAGCCTTCCAAACCACCTGCCCTATTTTGTTCACCAGTTGTTGTGGTGTACCGAGATGGTCTAACTGGTAATACGCATAACCACTGTTTGTTTTAGTGTATAACGGTGAAGTGCCATACGTGCTTTGTGGTGTATAACCATAACTTTGAGTAACATTACCTGCACTATCTAACTCAGCAACCAACCCTTCTTCTGCATACATATAGTAAATACGTGTGCCACCTGTGTCTTTATAGAGCCTTCTACCAAACGGGTCATAGTAATAACTCGCTATCGTGGCGTTGCTACTATCTTTTACATTTTCTAAACGATTCTGCGTGTTGTAATTAAAATGTGTTGCACTACCGGCTTTGGTTTTTTTTATGGTGTTACCATTAAAATCATACTCCAATGTAATATCTGCATAAGATGTTAATTGGTTCGTCGTATTATAATTCCAACTTCCTGTTGTACTTGAGTCCGTTAAACGGTTCCCTGCATTATCATAACTAAAGGCTTCATCCACTAAGTTAGAGACGGTGGCGACGGTTGGGTTATCTGCTTTCGTTAACCGATAGCGGGCATCATATTCATAGTGGTAAGCACCATGCTCGGTGGTTTTACTATTGATGTTACCGACTTTGTCGTAAGCATAGGTATAGTTCATTAAACTATTGTTGGCTGAATTACTGTTATTAATCTGAGTGATTCGCATAATTTCAAAATAATTACGGCTTCATCTTCCCTTTTATCTCTTCACCCAACTGCTCAATACTCTCGCCAACTTTTTCTTTTATTTTGCTCTCGATACTCTCTTTAATAAAAGGGTTACTAAAAAGTGGATTGCCTTTTCCAATATTTACGCCAAGCCACAGCCCAACAATCAACCCCATTAGGACGCCCATAAAAAGCATTTTTATAATTTTCATTACTACACCATTTAGATTTGTGCGACTCAGTGTCTGTACGTAGAATAGCCCACTTATGAATAAAGAAACACTACAAAATGCCTACGATGAGTGTTTGCACATAGCACAATCTCATTATGAGAATTTCCCCGTGGCATCTCATTTATTACCCAAACACTTGCGCCAACCTATTGCCGTCATTTATGCCTTTGCCCGTCGAGCGGATGATTTTGCGGATGAAGGTGATTTAAGTAATCACGAACGACTTGCTGCCCTTAATGACTTTTCAAACAAGCTCAATCTCATTGGACAAGGTCAAGAAGTTAAAGATAAAACCTTTATCGCCCTTGCAGACGTCACCAAGCAGCACCAACTCCCTATTTCTTTATTCCATGACTTGCTTACGGCTTTTAAAATGGATGTCACTAAAGAGCGCTACGCCAATTTTGGTGAGGTGATGGACTACTGTCGGTATTCTGCTAACCCTGTTGGTCGCTTGTTACTCCATCTTAATAATGAGACATCACCACAAAGCCTTGGTTATTCGGATGCCATCTGTAGCGCCTTACAATTAACCAATTTTCTTCAAGACATTAGCCAGGACTTAGAAGAAAGTAACCGCATCTACCTTCCCCAAGATGAAATGGCGCAATTTGGCGTGTCAGAAGACGATATTCGTAATAAAATCACCAATTCAGCCTCGCAAAGGCTGATTGCTTTTCAAATACAGCGTACTGCGAAGTTAATGCAAGCAGGTGCGCCTTTAGGCAAAGTGTTAAAAGGCCGGATGGGCTTAGAATTACGCATGACCATTATGGGTGGTTCGCGCATTCTGTATAAACTCAACCAGCAGCACGATGATGTCTTTAGTCGTCCACGTTTAAATAAGTGGGATATTGCCTGGGTGATCTGGAAAGCAATTAGGGCGAAATAAACTCTATTTTACGGTAGAATAATCTCAACAACATTACGCCATATAACTTATGACCCCAGAACAATACTGTCAGGACAAAACAGCTAAAAGTGGTTCCAGCTTTTATTATAGTTTTCTGTTTTTACCCAAGAAAAAGCGCTTAGCCATCACCGCACTTTACGCCTTTTGCCGTGAAGTTGATGATATTGCCGATGCTGAAATGGAAAACAGCATTAAACGCGTCAAATTAGAATGGTGGCGTGGTGAAATTGAGTCACTATTTGCCGGTAGCCCAAACCACCCTGTTTCGCACGCTTTATATACCTCTATCCATGACTTTAAACTCGAGAAAAAATACTTTCTTGAAATCATCGATGGCATGGAGATGGATCTTGAAAAAGTCCGTTTTGCCAATTTTGAAGAGCTTAATCTCTATTGTTATCGTGTTGCTGGCGTTGTTGGGCTATTGTCAGCCACAATTTTTGGTTATAAAGACCCACAAACACTCGAATATGCTAAAAAACTGGGGCTTGCGTTACAGCTTACGAACATCATTCGTGATGTGTATGAAGACTCTCTCCGTAACCGACTCTATTTGCCCTTAGACGAACTCGAACAATTTGGTGTCACCGAAGAAGATATCTTTAAACGTAAAGATAACGAATCATTCCATCAACTCATGCGCTTCCATGCTGATCGCGCACACCGATGTTATAAGGAAGCTTTTGATGCCTTGCCACCCAAAGACCGATATACGCAAAAAACCGGTATCATTATGGCAGCCATTTATGAAAATACATTAAATGAAATGGAACTCGATAAACTACAAGTCTTAAAACATAAAGTTGTTATACCTACGCCACGTAAAGTTGTTATTGCACTTAAAACATTTTTTAAAGAATTGTGGGTATACAGTAAGTACAAATTGTCATGAATACTGACCCCATAGTCATTATTGGTGCAGGTTGGGCCGGTCTTGCAGCTGCAGTAAAACTCACAGAACAGGGACACAGAGTTTCTGTCTACGAATCAGCAAAACAAATTGGTGGACGTGCACGTGCGGTTAGCTTTAATGACATGCAGGTTGATAATGGTCAACACCTTTTAATCGGTGCTTATACTGAATGCCTTCATGTGATGAAAACCGTCGGTATTAATAACGAACAAGCACTTAAACGTTTACCGCTTTCATTAACTGTTGTTGATAAAACTACTCTTGCTTTACAAGCCCCGGCATTGCCTGCCCCATTACACTTGCTCTATGCCCTAGTCACTGCAAAAGGTTTGAAGTTTAGAGATCGTACTGCTGCGATTAAATTTGGTTTATTCCTAAAAAAGAATAACTACCAGTTAAAAAAAGATACTTCAGTTGAAGAGTTATTTAAACTCACAAAACAAACCGATATTTTAGTTCGCCAATTATGGGAGCCATTGTGTTTAGCTACCATGAACACCCCTATCAATATAGCTTCTGCCAATGTTTTTATGACTGTATTTAAAGATGCGTTTACCAACAAAACAAAAGATGCTGACGCATTATTATCAACAATTGATCTATCAAATCTCTTTCCGAATGCTGCGACTAATTATATAGAAAAAAATGGTGGTAAGGTTTATTTGAAATCACGTGTTGAAGATATAGAAATTAAAGAAAATAACGTTTCAACTATAACCGTAAAAACAAATAACACGGTAGAAAAAATAAAAGCTTCTCAAGTGATTGTTGCGACTGCACCACAAAATTTAAACAAGCTTATACCTAAAAATTCAGCCTTAGGATTAATTAACAAAAACATAGCGCAGTTCAATTACGAACCTATAGTGACAGTCTATCTGCAATACCCAAAAGAAACACAACTTCCTCAAGCAATGACAGGTTTGAGCAGCACACTAAGCCAGTGGGTATTTGATCGAGGTGATTTTTGCCAGCAAGCAGGTTTAATTAGTGTTGTTATTAGTGCTAATGGCGAACACATGAACATGGATGATGCTACACTTGCACAAACTGTACACAATGAAATCGCGGTACTCTTTATCGATAAACCGACTCTGGTAAAATCCTTTGTGATACGAGAAAAAAGAGCTACATTTTCATCTGTTGTAAATATTAATGATATTCGACCAAAAAATAAAACGAATATTCAAGGCTTATACCTTGCCGGTGATTATACCGATACGGGCTACCCTGCAACATTAGAAGGTGCCGTTCGTAGTGGTATTGCCGCCAGCAACTTAATTAAAGAAAAAGACTATGACTGATTTAATAACACTCCCCAGCGATTTCACTCCTGAAGAAAACTGTCTTAAAGATAAAGTTATTCTAATTACAGGAACCGGTGATGGTATTGGTGCAACAGCTGCAAAAACCTTTGCTAAGTATGGTGCAACCATTATTTTATTAAGTAAAACAGAAAAAAAGATTGTTGGCATCTATGATGAAATTGTCGGTGCCGGTCACCCGCAACCAGCTATCATCACTTTGAACCTTGAAGAAGCGACAGCTGAAGATTACGCAGGTCTTGCACATACCATTGAATCAGAGTTCGGACATCTTGATGGTTTAATACATAACGCAGCAATGTTCGAAGGTCTAAGCCCAATCACACAATTTGATAACACGCTCTGGGATCGTATTGTAAAAGTAAACTTACAGGCACCCTTCTTATTATCTCAAGCGATGATTCCTCTATTAAATAAATCACAATCAGCATCAATGCTGTTTACCAGCTCAGGTGTTGCACATAAAGGCCGGGCATACTGGAATGCCTACGGCGTCACTAAAGCCGCAGGTGATAACTTAATGGAAATGTTAGCGGATGAATTAGAATTGAATACACCAATACGGGTAAACAGCATTGACCCTGGTCGTGTCCGTACCCGCATGCGTGCCCTCGCTTTCCCCGGTGAAGATCCAATGACGGTTCCTGCACCAGAAGAAATCATGGATGCTTATATCTACTTAATGAGTGACGCAAGCGAAGATATCAACGGGAAAATTATTTCCTGCAAATAAATTTTTCGTTAATTCATTAAGTCTACGTGTACACCCTGCGCTTCTAGCTTATCCGCTCGGGCTCCAATAAAACGTTGAAAGTTTGGTTGAGTTTTATATGCACCAGATGAAACGTAGTCCATCACAGATTGAGTATGGAATGACTTTAGATACGCATCAATTCTAAAAACTTCTTTTCCTTTTTTATTTAAAAAGACAAAGCTGGGCGCATTCATAACATTTAATTTTTTGGCAAGTGATTTTGCCGTTACTGTTTTTCCTTGAAGATCAACTAATTGATCTTTACTCCACATATCTAAACGAACAACATTAAATTTATTAACTTCTTTTATTGTTTCTTTCCGTTTAAAAACATCCTTATGCATTTCATCACAGTCTTTGCATTTTTTTTGTTCAAACAAAAGCAATAATGGCTTATCTTCTTTTAATAGTTTATTTAGGTTGTATGGTGGATTTAAAATAAATGATTGTGAATGTAATTTTCCTGAAACGGCAGCAGGCGCATATTTATTATAATAATTACGAAAAGATACTTTCGTTTCATTATGACCACTCACATAATCTAATGCTGTTTCAAACTTACGCGGTGCGTAATAGCCATTAACCCGTAATGCGACTTTCCCTTTCTCATTTAAAAATAACAGCGTTGGCGTGTACATTACTTTTAATTTTTCAGCGAACTTTTTTTCCGTAGTGACATTACCGGACAAATCAGTCACTTCTTTATCACCCCACATATTAAGCGCAATTACATCAAAGTTTTTTCGTGTCTTATCCGCGATTTTTTTCTGACCTAAGTTATCTTGTAATAACTTTGCACAATATGGACAACCGTCTTGGTAAAAATATAGCAGTACTCTTTTTTTACTGTCTGCGGCTTCTGCAATATCTTCTCGTAAATCTAAAAAGGACTCTTTAAACCAGCTCGGTTTTTCATGGTAACCGGGGTTTACCATATCGGCTTTAATGGTTTCTGGCACAAGCTCTGCAGCATGAGCTAATGAGGACAATGTGAATAACAATGGCATTAATAATTTCAAAGGGTGAAATCGAATCATATTTTTATCCTAATTAAACAAATTTGTTGAAAATGGACACTAATTCTCTCTAGTTTGTACAAAAACAGGGGTAAACATCAATTAAATTACGTCATTTTTAGTCATATTTTTGACGTCAATTCGTTAAGCTACCAAAATATAGCATAACATATTGATTTTTATATACTTATATTTTCAATCAAACTGGCACACATTTCGCATTATTTACCGTGACCGCATTTAGACAAACATTTTGAGGTATAGCGGAGTCCACTATGGATAATATTGACCAATACATAAAACCGACAGCTGCTCGTGAACAATTAGGCATTGCACCAGCTGAGTTACAGCAAACACTTAAATTAGCCGGTTTGTTGCAAACCTCATTGGAAATTGACAGTGTATTAAACTATTTCCTACAGGCAGCGCAACAATTAGTGAAGTTTGATGCTGCGCATTATGCTTTTGACGAGCAGGAACTTAACCTTAAATATGGCAAAACACAGCGGCATCGTTGTTCCTACCGGTTACGTCTTGCCGGTGAATTTCTTGGCGAGCTTGTTTTCACACGCAGACGTCGTTTTGCAGAGCAAGAAATGGAACAGCTTGAGAACTTAATGAGCCAATTAATTTTCCCTTTACGTAATGCTATTTGGTATCAGCGTGCATTAAAATCGGCAAAAATTGACACGTTAACAGGTGCTCATAACCGTGCGGCGATGGATGAAATATTTGATCGCGAAATCGAGCTAGCGCAACGCCATCAAACTGACTTTTCTGCCATTATCTTTGACCTTGACCATTTCAAACAGATTAATGATAACTATGGTCATGCCGTGGGAGATGATGTTTTACGAGAGTGTGTAGAGTGCAGTAACCAGGCTCTACGCAGCACAGACATGTTATTTCGCTTTGGTGGTGAAGAATTTGTTGTTCTGTTACCGGGTGTTGATGCAAGTGGCGCTGAACTTGCTGCCGAACGTTTACGCAGCATTATTGAAAAGCATGTTTTCAATAGCCGCAAGGGCACCGTTCCAGTCACAGTAAGCATTGGGACATCCAGTATAATATTGAACGACACGCCTAAAATGATGCTTGAACGTGCTGATAAAGCACTTTATTCTGCAAAAAATTTAGGACGTAATCGTGTTGAATCTTACAAAGAAGAGCACGCAGCCACAGCTGTAACAGCATAATTCTCCTCCCTATATTTCTATCGTATTAAACCGTTCTTCCCTCTACAAGTCGTCACCGTATCTCAAGCGGTTATATAGAGGGAAGAAAATCGATTTTTCATGTGAACAACATCACGCTTAAAAGTTTTAATTAAAACATTCTTGAACCAGTTCTCATGTTAAAACAGCGTACGTATGAATGAATAGCTATAATGACGTTATTGTTATTCAAGCAAAGTTAATCTTATGGAATATTTAAATCAACTAGAAAAAATCATAGAAAGTGCTCATCGTCTTATCACAATTGAAAGCGATGAAGTTGATCGTGTTTGTGATTTACTGCTTGAACTCAGCCGTTTTAGCACTAAACCTTATTATATGGCTCAACCAGAAGAAGCAATGTATCGACTTGGTGTTTCCCATATAGGCATCCCTCGTACACAAACAGCTGGTGGTTTAATCGAAAATATTGAAGCCAGCAAGCATTTTGGAATATACATATTACGTCGACACAATAATATATTTGAAAGCGATGAATTGGTGAAAAAACTTATTAATATTGCCAATGCTGACACGCATAAAATCATTATTATGGTTACAGAAAATATTCTAGTTCCGCGTAAACTTGCGCCTTTCGTTGTTCGCTCGAAACACAAAATGAAAAAGGCGAGCTAAAGTTTTATTTTCGTTTGTTCGACTTACCTTTATAAACTGAACGATTAGAATTTTGATTTGGCTTAAAACGACTTTTATCTTTCTTAGGTTCTGGGACAATGTAGTTCAAACCAACAGAATTATATAACTCTATCATTTCTTTTTCTGTTAAGTCTTCACTCTTTGATAAACGAACACGTCGTTCCAAGGTTATATTGCCATAACGTATGCGCATTAAACGGCTTACTGCAAAACCAAAGTACTCCCATAAACGACGTACTTCTCGGTTACGCCCTTCCTTTAAAGTAACATGATACCAATGATTCGCCCCTTGACCGCCCGCGGCTTTAACATCAGTAAAGTGTGCATCACCATCATCAAGAGGTACATTTGTTGTTAATTCTTTTAAAATTTCTGGTGATACCTCACCTAAAATACGCACAGCATATTCTCGTTCAATTTCACTGGAAGGATGCATTAGCTTATTAGCCAGCTCACCATCGGTTGTTAACAACAATAAACCACTGGTATTTAAATCAAGTCGCCCTATACTAATCCAGCGACCAGATTTCAGCTTGGGTAAATTTTTAAAAATGGTAGTACGGCCTTCAGGATCATCACGCGTACAAACTTCGCCAACAGGCTTATGATACGCAATAACACGCTGTTGGACTTTGCTACGATGTTGGGTAATAAACTTATTATCAACCTTAATTTTATCGCTATCAGAAACACGATCACCAATACTCGCAACCTGATCATTCACTTTCACACGACCTTGTTCGATCCATCGTTCCATTTCACGGCGCGAACCAATTCCAGCACGAGCTAATACTTTTTGAAGTTTTTCATCCATAGCAGATCATCATGTTTTGTAAATTTAAAAGTTGAATTCTTGTCATTGCAATATGAATATACAGTGACAAGACTTAGATAGTTTAGTGAATAACTTCAGGCTTTGTTTCTTCTGGTGACGAGTTTTCTTCAGCCGATAACTCAACTTCTATATCATCTGGCTCATCTTCGCCGTTTGCAGTAGGTACTGATGGTACGGTTGGGACTTGCAAATCTAATTCTGCATTAATCGTATCAATGTCACGCAAGTCAGCAAGTGCGGGTAACTCGGTTAAACTTTTTAAGTTAAAGTAATCCAAAAAGCCTTTTGTCGTTGCATAAAGAGCAGGCTTACCCGGCACATCACGATGACCAATGACTTTAATCCAGTCACGTTCAATCATTGTTTTAATAATTTGTGAACTTACACCTACACCACGTACCTCTTCAATTTCAGCACGCGTAATAGGTTGACGATAGGCTATCAGTGAAAGCGTTTCTAGTGTTGCACGTGAATAACGCGCAGGACGTTCTTCAAATAATTTTGCTACCCAACCTGAGTAATCATCACGAACCTGAAAACGAAAACCACTACTCACTTCTTTCAATTCAAGCGAAGTATTTTCCATATACTGTTCTTGTAATGCAGTTAGTGCAGAACGTAATGCATCTTTACCTGGGTGTTTGTCATATGGAAACAAATCCATTAACCGCTCGATATTTAATGTTTGTCCTGCAGAAAATAAAGCAGCTTCAAGAATACGCATTAGTTCTGTTTCAGTTAGATCAGAATTAATGATAATTTTTTTTGGTTTATCTAACTTCTCGCTAACCTCTTCATCCTTATTAACATTTTCCTGGCTTTCATTTAAGGCTTCTGCTGTTGTCGATTCACTCATGTAAAATTCCTAAGATAAATTTATTTGTTAACAGCAATTAATGCTTTAACGTGTATTTGGCCGTATAACTCTGTTTGTACTATTTCAATTAAAGATTGTTTAATTAACTCGAGTATCGCTAACAGACTCACCACCACACCACTTTTGCCTTCTTCAATGGTAAAAAGATCACCAAAATCCGTAAAAGTTTCAGAGTTTAACTTTCCTAACACCGATGACATACGTTCACGAACAGAGAGAGGTTCCATTGTAATATGATGATGTTCAAGCAACGTTGCACGTTTCATAATATCTTTAAAAGCAGCAAGTACTTCTTTTAAATCAACCTCGGGTGGCTTGCGTACAACTTTAAGGTTAGGACCTTTGACTTCTGCAACATGAATATCACGATCTAAACGCGGTAAGAAATCAATGTCTTCTGCTGCTTTTTTGAAACGTTCATATTCCTGTAAGCGACGTACTAATTCAGCACGAGGATCACCTTCATCATCTTCATCTTCATTAGGTCTGGGTAATAACATTCGCGATTTAATTTCAGCGAGCATAGCAGCCATTAGTAAATATTCCGCGGCTAATTCCCATCGCATGTCTTTCATTAAGGCAATATATTCCATGTATTGCTCTGTAATATTCGCAACCGGAATATCTAAAATATCAAGATTTTGACGTTTGATAAGATAAAGTAATAAATCCAATGGACCTTCAAAAGACTCATCGAGAAAAATCTCTAAAGCATCAGGTGGAATATAAAGATCTTTAGGAACAACAGTTAGAGGCGCACCTTGCACAACGGCAAATGGCATCTCTTGTTGTTCAGGATTTGTATTTTCAGTTTCCACTTAAATGGCCTTTAACTTATTACTTATAATATTAGTTATATGTTCTTAACTATATTCAAGCCCCATGACTTGACGGACTTCATTTATCGTTTGCTTTGCCACATCGCGAGCACGCTCACCACCTTCATTAATGATATTGCGCACTAATTCACGATCGCCTTCAAATTCTTTTGCCCGTTCATGAATGGGAGTTAATTCTTCTTTCACCGCATCAATCACAGGACCTTTGCATTCAATACAACCAATCCCAGCTGTGCGACAACCATTGGCTGCCCATGCTTTGGTTTCTTCGTCTGAGTATACCTGATGCAAATTCCAGACAGGACATTTTTCTGGTTCACCGGGATCCGTTTTGCGTACTCGAGCAGGATCCGTTGGCATGGTTCGTAATTTCTTTTCGACCTCGTCCAAATCTTCACGTAACGCGATGGTATTGCCATAAGACTTGGACATTTTTTGACCATCCAAACCAAACATTTTCGAAGCAGGCGTTAACAATGAATCGGGTTCTGGCAATATAATACGACCACTTCCTTCCAGGAAACCAAATAAACGTTCCTTATCTCCAAGGGTAATATTCTGTTGCGTTTCTAATAATGCCTTGCCTTTTTCTAGTGCTTCTGCATCACCTTGTTCCTGATAACTCTTTCGTAACTCCTTGTATAACTTAGCATTTTTCTTACCCATTTTCTTAACCGCGGCTTCTGCATTTTCTTCAAAATCCGACTCTCGGCCATATATATGGTTAAAACGTCTCGCGACTTCACGCGTTAACTCAACGTGTGCAACCTGGTCTTCACCAACAGGCACCAAGCCTGCTTTGTACATCAAAATATCTGCACTTTGTAAAAGTGGATAACCTAAAAAGCCATAAGTACCGAGATCACGCTCTTTTAACTTCAACTGCTGATCTTTATAACTTGGCACGCGTTCCAACCACGAAAGAGGAGTCATCATTGAGAGCAAGACATGAAGTTCAGCATGCTCCGGCACTTTGGATTGAATAAACAAGGTTGCAGAGCCAGGATTAACTCCTACGGCCAACCAATCGATCACCATGTCCCAAACGCTTTCCTGAATAACTTTTGAGTCTTCATAATGCGTCGTCAAAGCATGCCAATCAGCAACGAAAAAGTAGCATTCATGCTCATGTTGAAGTTTTGTCCAGTTTTTTAACACGCCATGATAATGGCCAAGGTGTAAAGCACCGGTCGGACGCATGCCCGACAACACGCGTTGCTGTTGATTCGTTAAAGAATTCAATCTTTTCTCCTGAGAGTTCCCAATTGGAAATTTTCGTCTTCGTTTGATTTATACAAAAGCTGTCATATTAAGGCAGCGTAGAAAGCTCGTTTTTTCTTCGTATTATAAAGCCAGATTATACCTGATTCTGTCCATCTCAAAAGCCTTTGATTCGGCTTCTTTATTCAAATGGAGTCGGATCTCCCTCACCTTTTCGAGTAATTTCGGGTACACCAGCGGTCATATCTACCACGGTTGTCGGCTCTAACCCGCAATAGCCGCCGTCAATTACCAAATCAACCTGATGCTCGAGGATTTCACGAATCTCATAGGGATCCGTCATAGGCATCTCGTCCTCCGGCAAAATGAGTGTGGTGCTCATGATGGGTTCACGGTGCTCTTCAAGCAACATATGTGCAATAGGATTTGAAGGAATGCGAATCCCGATAGTACGGCGTTTAGGGTGCATTAAACGTCGTGGAACCTCCGAGGTCGCTTGTAAAATGAAGGTATATGCACCCGGAGTATGTGCATTGAGACTACGGTATAAAGCGTTATTACTAAGTTTAGCGTAGGTACTAATTTCTGATAAATCACGACACATCAGGGTAAAATTGTGATTTTTGCTCACTTGCCGAATACTGCGTATTCGATCCAGAGCTTTTTTATCACCAATGTGGCAACCCAGCGCATAGGCTGAATCGGTAGGGTACACAATCACCCCACCTTGGCGTAGCACCTCAACAGCTTGATGAATAAGTCGATGTTGAGGGTTATCAGGGTGAATTTGAAAAAACTGGCTCATGGCTTATGTTCCAGATCAATCTCACCTATTTTCTCTTTCCACTCTTTACTGTGCCAAATGGGAATACTGCCGGACGGAACGTCCTGCATAGCCCCCAGTTCTCGATAGATATTTTCGGGGCTGTGAAAATCAGAACCTTTGGAAATATACAAATCAAACTGATTAGACAAAACTGCCATGCGCTGCTCTTCATCTGGACTATGACTACCCGAAATGGCCTCAAAACCAATTCCACCCAGCTCTTTAAATTCCGTTATCAGGTTACGCAAACGCGTCGCAGAAATTTTATAGCGCGCCGGATGTGCGATCACCGCAATGCCACCAGCACCATGAATCCAGGCCAACGCCTCTTCTAAACTCGCCCACTTTCCGGCAACGTAGCCCGGCTTACCTTTCACTAAAAAGCGTTTAAAAACCTGTCGAATGTCTTTTGCTCGTCCTTGCTCAACAATATAACGTGCGAAATGCGTTCGACTCAAAATATCACCATTGGCAAATTTTTGTGCCCCTGCCAAGGGGTCATCAAATTTCGCTTTTTTTAACTTTTCTGCTATTTCCTCGCCTCTGGAGGCTCGAAACTCACGTAATGCCATTAAACCTTTGTTTAATACTTCATTATCTGGATCAATACCCAGCCCCACAATGTGAATAGTTTGGTGGCTCCATGTAACCGAAAGCTCAATACCCGCAACAAACTTTACCCCCAATTTTTTAGCGGCTAATGCGGCCTCTTTTAATCCTTCAGTTGCATCATGATCGGTCAAAGCAAATACTTCGACCCCCTTTTCGTGGGCACGCTGAACCAGCTCTGTTGGGCTTAAGGTGCCATCAGAAGCAGTAGAATGACTGTGGAAATCGCAACGTAAATTCATAATTGCAGGCAGTCTACCTGAGTCAGATGAAAGTCTCTATTCCTGAAACAATTTAGACTTTATACTGTCACATATTGACGAATCTGAAGCGACACAAACCTAGCGCACATTGAACTTGAATCACGCTATAATCGCCACTAGATAGCAACTTTGCACATTAACGAATAACCCAACATTACATTAGAGAAGTTTTTTTACTATGAAGTTTTTATTTGATTTTTTCCCCATTGCCTTATTTTTTATCACCTTCAAATTTTATGATGACCCACAAGAAGGTGTCCTCGCGGCAACAGCTGTTGCAATGATCGCAAGTGCACTACAAGTGTTACTATTTTGGCTTAAAAATAAACGCGTTGAAAAAATGCACATAGTTACATTAGTACTCATTACTGTACTTGGTGCTGCAACCTTAATCCTAAAAGATCCTGTCTTTATTAAATGGAAGCCTACCGCTGTTAACTGGATGTTTGCTATCGCTTTCTTAGGTAGCCAGTTTATTGGTGAACACCCCATTGTAAAAAGAATGATGTCACATGCTGTTGAACTACCTGAAGCCGTTTGGCATAAACTCAATTATGCCTGGGTTATCTTCTTTACAGCAATGGGGTTCGCAAACCTTTATGTTGCCTTTAATTTTAACCTTTCAATTTGGGTCGATTTCAAAACCTACGGCATGTTAGGGTTAACTATTATGTTTGTCATATTACAAGCAATATACCTAGCTAAACATATGCCAGAAGCTAAACCAGAAACAAACGACGAGTCCTAAGAATGTTATATGCAATTATTTCACAAGATGTAGAAAACAGCCTCGAAAAGAGAATGTCTGTTCGCCCTGATCACATTAAACGCCTGGAAGAGTTAAAAGAACAAGGCCGTTTAATTTTAGCAGGCCCTCACCCTGCGATTGATAATAATGATCCTGGCCCAGCAGGTTTTACCGGTTCATTAGTCGTTGCAGAATTTGAATCTTTAAACGAAGCACAAGCATGGGCTGCTGATGATCCATATATCAAATCAGGCGCTTATGATTCCGTAATCGTTAAACCCTTTAAAAAAGTCTTACCCTAATTTTATAAAGCTATTAAGGAAAATATAATGAATAAATTAACACTCTCAATTGCGAGTCTTTTAGTCGCGACTTTATCAAGCACGTCAGCATATGCATTAGATGCTAATACTGTTGCTAAAGTTAACGGCAAAAAAATCAGTCAGGAGCAGTACCAGACACATTTAAAATTACTCTCATCTCAAACACCAAAAGGACAACAAGCGCCAACTAATCGCCAACAAATTTTAAATGATTTAATTAATCGTGAAATTCTTTTGCAAGAAGCAAAAAAATTGAAACTTGATAAGAATAAGAAAGTCTTGGCTCAGATTGAACAAACTAAAGTCAACATTATGATCCAAGCACTTTTTGCTCAATCACCCGTTGCGAAGCCAATTACCGACAAAGAACTTAAAGAGGTCTATAACCAACAAGTGGGTGCTGTTGATCCAAAAGAGTTCAAAGCTCGCCACATCTTAGTTAAAGACGAAACAAAAGCTAAAGACTTAATTAAAAAATTAAATGATGGTGCAAACTTTCAAGAGCTTGCCAAAGCAGAATCGACTGGACCTTCAGGAAAAGATGGTGGCGATCTAGGTTGGTTCTCAGCTACACAAATGGTACCTGAATTTTCAAAAGCAACATCAGCAATGAAAAAAGGAACTCACAGCCAAAAACCAGTTAAAACACGTTTTGGTTTTCATATCATCAAGCTTGAAGATTCACGTAAGCGTGAAGCACCAAAATTTGAAGATGTTAAAGAACAAATTCGTCCACTGGTACAAAATAAGCGTGTACAAGACTATATTGTTAAATTACGCAGTAAAGCAAAAATTGAAATCAAATAACATTTAACATTATAAATAACGAAAAAGCCCCATAAATGGGGCTTTTTTTATATAAAACTTTATCCTTCACACTAGATCATGAGGTACGACGTTCTATAAACAAACTATTTCCTTCAATTTTTTTAGCATTGTGTTTTGCTTGTGTTGCCATTTCCGAGATATCAGAATAAGACTTGCAATGTAATGAGTCTGGACTAAGCGCTCCAATGGACAAACTCATTAAAGGATGTAAGCATCTTTCTCCATTACGTGCTGCTGCCCAAATACCATTGTTATTTTTATCAATATCGCTGTAATGGTCCGAGATAATGTCATTAAAGCTACTCAATATATTGTTACAACGTTCTTGCCAGTTATCACTTTTAAAAATAACAATAAAATCATCACCACCAACATGACCAACAAAATCACTTTCTGAATCAGTTTGCTTTAACAAAGTATTAGCAAGTTCCTTTATAACTTTATCCCCTTTAGCATAACTATAAACATCATTATAGGGTTTAAAATTATCGATATCGCAATATGCAATATGGAACTGAGTGTTTGAACTTAGCAAATAGTCAATTCTCTCATATATAGGTACATTACCCGGTAGAAGCGTTAATGGGTTTGCATAACGCGCATTTTTTATTTGTAACTCAGTTATCTTTTTTAAAAGCTGGACTACTTTACCCAACCCAACATATTTACCTTCTTCTGTAATAATAAAGTCATCTTCAATTTGAAGTTGCATGTGCGTAGTCACCAGTTTACTAACCTGTTCAACTCCCCATTCTTTTTCTACAACTACCGATTTTTTATCAACATAATCCATTATTGACTTTGAGCCATGTAATGCACGTCCAAATGTTGTCGATAAAGTTGCTAATAAACTATTGCGCTTAATCAAACCTAATGGTTTTCCTTCATCGTCCAAAACAGGAACAGAGGTTAAGGATTGTGATTTATGAAATATCGAATAAACCTCTTCTAATGTGGTGTATGGAGATATATCGGGAACGTTAATAAGTAATTCAGAAATATTTTGGGACACACCTTTACCCCGCTGATTACAGTCATAAGATGAACGACAACTAAACAGTTCATTAGAAATTATATGCGGAGGATTTTGTTCAGGCTTGGAAAACAAAAAGCCTTGACCCAGTTCAATCCCCATACCAAATATTGTTTTATATTCTTCTTTTGTTTCAATGCCTTCTGCAATAACCTTACAGTCTAGTCCTTCTGCAATATCACGAATAGATCTTACGAATGACTGTTTATCCAGGCTAGCATTAATACCCTGTATAAAGTGCATATCAATTTTTACATAATCGGGACGCAATTCAGACCAGCGTCTCAAGCCAGAATAACCTGCACCGAAATCATCAATAGCAATTTCAAACCCCATGGATCTATAGTGTTCTATCGCAGTGCGCATAACATCAAAGCTTTCCATAGGATATTGTTCTGTCATTTCAATAACAACATTTTCAGGCTTTACGCCTACCTCACCCAAAATTTCAAGAGTAAGTCCTGAGCGATGTCCAGGTTCTAATAAACTTTCAGGTGTCGCATTTAAAAAAAGCTTTCCTGATAATTGTTTAGCTTGAAAATTATGTATACCAACTTCTCTACACAGTAAATCTAATTCTAATAAACGCCCTCCACCTATCGCTGTTTCAAATAGACTCGCAGGAGAATAACAAGATGTTTTTGATGGTCCACGAATAAGAGATTCATACCCATGAATTGATTGTTTACGCATATCAACGATTGGTTGAAGCAATGAAGTAAGTCGTTTATTTTTTAAAATATCTAAAAATATTTCAAAATCATTATTAAAATTATGTTGCTGTTGTATTACAGACATATCTATATCATACGAACAAACCATATTTAAACCTTCGCTGTTATTGAAGGTCTAGTGTGATGTATTTTTATTACAATAAAGTTACATTACGGAATATAATCAGGTGTTTTTATGAATAAATATAGAAAATAATATCAATCCCATTTAAAAAACCAGGCTCCAAATAGCAAAAAAGTGGCACTTTGTAAGATAAGTATTATTAGGTGATAACTAATATCGATTAAACCAGCACCATCAATCATAACGGCTCTTGCTGCAGCGGTAACATGGGTTAGAGGAAAAATTTCTGCAATAGATTGCATTATAGGTGCAGCACCTTCAAGTGAAAACCAGACTCCCGAAAAAAACATCATCGGCCAGCTAAAGAGGTTTAACATCCCCCCTGCTGTTTCTTCACTGGTTATTCTTGCCGCAATAACTAAACCTAAGCTGATCATGCTCAATGCACCCAACCCAAACACGAGAAACAAATTAAAATGAGAACCGTTCATCACAAAATTGACAAACAAGTTTGTTCCATAAAAAACAAACGCTGTTACCACCATAATTAAAATAATACGAGATGCTATTTGTGCTGATAAATATTCAAAGGCGGTAATGGGGGTTGCTTTAAGTCGTTTTAGCATGCCATTTTTTCGATAACGTACAATGACAAAACCGACTCCAAACAAGGCGCTAAACATCATATTCATAGACAAAATCCCGGGGATAACCCAGTCAATATAGCGAATGTGTTTGCCCGTTACCGTTTGTTTTTCAAAGTTGTTATTCGGTAAACTTAATAATATTTTTTCCACCAGATAACCACTGGGAGACTCCGTATTAATCCAATACTGATTAGTTTTTGCATTGAGCAACATATCCACCTGATGGCGCTGAACTTTTTCAATTGAACGCGTGATTTCAGACTTAGTTGACTTAACAGAATAAAACTCTATATGTTTGAGTTTTAAAAATTCTTTTGCCTGTTCGTTTGTTACTGATTCATTTACCACAGCAACTTTAAACTGCTTCCCTATGTCACCAGAAAAAGCGAATGCAAACCCAGCAACAACTAATACTGGCATTAAGATATTCCAGCTTAGTGAAGAACGATCTCGTATAAACTCTTTATTACGAGTCAAAAACAAGGCTAAAAATCGTTTAAAGGACATAATGATTCCAATTAAGTTCTAAGTTCTTTACCTGTTAATTCCAAAAACAGGTCATCTAAAGTGCGAGGCCTTATCTGTAAATGGGAAAGAGAGATATCATTTTCTATCAACATAGAAATAACACCATTTACATCGCAGGTCGTTATTTCTATAAATTCATGTTTGACATGCGTCGTCAAAGCCGACAAATCAATATTGTTTAATTTTTTTACTGGTAATTGCAAAACAACATCATTAAAGTTTTCAGCTAATAAAGTTTTAGGTGTTCCTTGTGCAATAATTTTTCCGTGATCCATAATCGCAATTTCATCACACAAACTATAAGCTTCATCCATATAATGCGTTGTTAAAACAATCGTTTTACCTTCTGCTTTTATATCATTGATTAAATCCCAAAAATTTCGTCGCGCCTGCGGATCTAGACCTGTTGTTGGCTCATCTAAAAAAATAATATCAGGATCATTCACTAACGCGATAGCGAGTAACAAACGTTGCCGTTGACCACCAGAAAGTTGGCGGTTATCTTGGTCAAGATACTCGGTAAGATTACAGCGTAGAATTAAATTATCAATATCAGAATTTTGCGGGTAAAAACGTGCAAACATCTCAAGTGTTTCATGCACAGTGATATAATCTTGCAATGCGGTTGATTGAAACATAATCCCCGCTTCATTTCTAAACTGTTCACCTAATGGCTGGCCTTTATAAAGAATTTCACCTGAACTTGCTTGATTAATTCCTTCAAGAATTTCAACCGTTGTTGTTTTACCGGCTCCATTCGGCCCAAGTAAACCAAAACAAACTCCTGTTTTCAGATTAAGATCAATACCATTAACTGCTTTTACATTGGGGTAGTGTTTAACTAAATTCTTAACTTGCAATAAATCAGCTGCCAAACTTTTTATCCTTATGATTTATGGGAAAGTAATTCTTTTAAGTAAATCTTTATCGACAGAAAGAAAGTCTGCAACTTCATCTAAATGATAAAACACTTCAATTTTAAAAGGAGTACCATCTGTTAAAGCTTGATACATTCGAGAAACACCATAATTTAAAGGTGTGCTAACCCAAAATGCAGATAACGTTTCTTGTCCTGACTCATAAGTTCCTAAACGGCGTTGTGCAATCCCCCATAAGTCATCAAAGCTTAAATGAATAGAGTTTATTTCACGAACATCATGAAAGCGGTGTAAGGTTTCCTTATAACTAGCTTCTTGCTCTTCTAATTTCTCAACCCACTCATTTGCCAGAGTTGCATCGAGCTCACCAGAAAGCTGGCTGCAAATAATATTACCGACAACTTTAGTGTTGTACGTACCCATTGTTTTCTCAACGATTATTAGACTATCTAAATATAATAATAGTGAATCACTGCTTGCACAATATGAATTTAAACGAAGAGGTATTTTGCACTTATTCTGAGTATTTTTTTAATAGTTGAATAAAGCCATTTTCATCTAAAATTTCTACACCTAATTCCGCGGCTTTTGTCGCTTTTGAACCCGCATTTTCACCTATCACAACACAGTTTGTCTTCTTTGATACGCTTCCAGCCACTTTAGCACCAAGATTTTGTAAGGCTATTTTTGCATCGTTACGCCCCATCGCATCAAGCGTACCTGTAACAACAAAAGTCTGACCTAATAAGGGTTGCTCATCTTCTGATTTTTGTTTTATTTTAGGCCAATGAATTCCAACATCAATTAACTGTTCGACTACTTCAATATTATGTTCTTGTTTAAAAAAGGTGATCAAATTTTCGGCCACAATGGGTCCTATATCGGGCACGTCTAATAATTGTGTTTTGGTCGCATGCATAATATTTTCTAGACTCGAAAAATGATTTGCTAAAGTTTGCGCAGTTGTTTCACCGATACTATGGATACCTAAGGCAAAAATAAATCTTGCTAAAGTTGTTGCTTTACTTTTTTCTAGCGATTCGACTAAATTAGTGGCCGATTTTTCAGCCATGCGTTCTAATTTAACCAAGTTAGAAACCGTCAAATGATATAAATCAGCAATAGTATGAATAAGGCCTTCATCGACCAGCTGTTCAACTAATTTATCTCCAAGGCCATCAACATTCATGGCGCGACGTGAAGCAAAGTGTTTAATCGCCTCTTTTCGTTGTGCTTCGCAATACAAACCACCAGTACAATAAGTAACTGCCTCATTATCAAACCGGGCTGTCTCTGAATCACAAACGGGACAAGTTTTTGGTAAATGAAAACGACGTGGTTTACCTTGGCGTTTAGACTTCACCACGCTGACAATTTGCGGAATCACATCACCGGCACGACGAACAATAACACTATCCCCTACCCGTACATCTAAGCGATCAATTTCATCTTGATTGTGTAAGGTTGCATTACTGACCGTGACACCACCGACAAAAACAGGTTCCAGCCGTGCGACGGGTGTTAATGCACCTGTACGCCCCACTTGAATATCAATACCCAATAAAGTTGTCATCTCTTCTTGAGCAGGAAATTTACGTGCAATGGCCCAACGTGGTGCTCTCGCAACAAAGCCCATAACATCTTGAAACGCTATATCATCAACTTTATAAACAATACCATCTATTTCATCGGGCAAGTCATTACGGATTTTTGAAAGGTTTTCATAATATTCAACACAACCTTTTGTGCCTTTCACGACTTTGCTTTCTGGATTAATCCTTAAACCCCACGATTTTAATTTATCCATCATAGCGCTATGCTTTTTGGGTAAAGCCATACCATCAATCAAGCCAACACCATAACTGTAAAATGAAAGCGGTCTGGTTGCGGTAATTTTAGGATCAAGCTGACGCAGTGAACCTGCCGCTGCATTGCGTGGATTAACAAAAGGCTTTTCACCTTTTTCAATTTGTTGTCGGTTTAACTTTTCAAATCCCGCTTTGGGCATGACAACTTCACCACGAATCTCGATCAACTTGGGATAATCTTTACCACGAAGCTTTAATGGAATGGCATCAATGGTTCTAATGTTTAATGTTACATCTTCACCAGTACGACCATCACCCCGAGTTGCCGCACGTGTTAATAAGCCCTCTTCATATAAAAGACTAATAGCCAATCCATCAAGTTTAGGTTCAGCGGCATATTCAATATTATCTTTTTCAACACCCTCTCTGATTCGTTTATCAAAATCACTTATATCTTGATCTGAAAACGCGTTGCCTAATGAAAGCATAGGCACTTCATGTTGTACTTCAGAAAATGATTCCAGTGGAGTTGCTCCAACCCGCTGGGTCGGTGAATCTGGCGTTATAAGCTCAGGATATTGATTTTCAATTTCAGATAACTCACGTAGCAAACGATCATATTCACTATCGGGAACTTCAGGGTTATCTAAAACATAGTAAGAATAGTTATGGGCATTAATTTCTTCACGCAAAACGTCAAGGCGTTGCTGGGGTTTGTTTGTATCCATTAGACTAATGATGTTTACTGCGTTGTGATGCTTGCTGTTTTAAACGGTACGCTTCAATTTTGTCTTTTAAATGGGTAATAGTTTGGGCAGACAAAACATTTCTATTTTCATCGCACAAATCACCACCTAAAGCTTTGGCTAATCGTTGACTGACTTCCAATAAATTATCGAGAGCCTGGCGACATTCAAGAGGCCCCGGTAACTGTAAAAAAACCGCCAGACCGGGGGTTGATATTGAATCTAATTTATCTAATTCAAAAAAACCGGGTTCAACTGCATTTGCAATACTGAAAACGGCTACATCATCTTTTAAGTAATGATAAATCTGGTGCTCACCATGCACCAATCCCGCAGAAGTCATTACCGCATGAATACCTTCACCACTAAACACATGACCTTTTGGTGACATGATATTTAAAACAATAAGTAATGTTTCTGTTCCCAATTCACTGCTGTCATCAACAGCAGTAAAAGGTGTTTCAGCTTGCTTAGTATATTCTTCGATACGATCCCGACCAGAAATAACCTCACTTAAAGCATCAAAATCATCTTGTTCAGGTTCATCATCTATTGGAGTTAAAACGGGAATAAGATCATCCTCATTCGAAGAGGCTTCTTTACTACTTGATGAGCGAAATTTCATATAGATTCCGCCAACGATGAGAATTCCAACAATGACTAAAGTTAAACGTAATGAATCCACACTATCCCTCTAACCAAAAAACACTCAGATAAAAATATTTTTATGCCGATGCGAGTTCTGCAGCTGCTTCAACATCAACCGCAACAAGACGAGATACGCCCGGCTCATGCATGGTCACACCGGTTAAGTGCTGTGAAATTTCCATAGTAATTTTATTATGGGTAATAAAAATGAACTGTGTTTTATCGGACATGTATTTAACCATGTCACAAAAACGCCCAACGTTAGCATCATCCAAAGGTGCATCAACTTCATCCAGCATACAGAAAGGCGCTGGATTTAATTGGAAAATCGAGAATACTAATGAAACTGCCGTTAAAGCTTTTTCACCACCCGATAATAAATGAATCGTGCTATTACGTTTACCCGGAGGACGAGCCATGATTGTGACGCCTGCATCCAACAAGTTATCATCCGTTAATTCAAGGTAAGCATGCCCACCACCGAATAAACGTGGGAACAGTTCTTTAACACCACTATTTACCTTATCAAATGTTTCTTTAAAGCGTGTGCGTGTCTCCGCATCAATCTTCGCAATAGCATTTTCTAAGGTTGTTAATGCATCCGTTAAATCCTTATCTTGATCATCAAGGTATTTTTTTCGTTCCGCTTCCTGCTCATACTCTTCAATCGCAGCAAGATTAATCGGACCAAGACGCTGTATTTTTTGTTCTAAATCATCAACATTGTGTTGCCACATTGTTTCGTTCGCATCTTCCGGCATTTCATCGATTAATGTTTGCAACTCAAAGCTGGTTTCATTAATCGCTTCTTCTAATGTTTGACGACGAACTTTAACTTCTTGCCAACCAATTCGAATAGATTCTAATGAACCTCGAACATCTTGTACTGCTTGCTCTGCACCACTACGTGATTCTTCTAGTCCGCGCATATGATGGTCTATTTCTTCAACGGTCTTTCTTGCTTGTGTTAGTTCTTCTTCGACAACAACACGAGATTCAAGTAGCACAGCTAACTCTTTACTCATTTCATCAATCGGAGCATCACTTTCTTCCGCAGACTGATGAAGTTCATCTCGACGAGCCGCAAGTTGTTGTTGACGTTCTTGCATACGTTCTAATGCTTGTTCAGTCGAATTCAATTCTGCGCGAAGTGTTTCAATTCGTACTTTAATTTCATGTGCTGCATCACGCTCTACACGCGCTTGTTCGCGTTTACTACGTAAATTATCCTGACAAGTTTCACGACGTTGTTGTAATTCAACACGTTGTTCTTCAAGTCGAGACATGGCTTCTAATGCCACTTCTAATTTTTCACGTGCAATCGCAAGTTCCTGGTTATCTTTTTCAACTTCCAAACGTACTTCTTCAGCTTCAACGCGTTGCTCTTCTTTACGTGATTGCATTTGTTCTAAACGTGCTTGACGTGCGCTTAAATCAGATTGACGGTTAGCACGTTGGCGAGACAACTGATTAATGGTTGCTTGACCCGCATCACGATCCATTTCTGCCGTGCTAAGCTGGCCGCGTTCGGTTTCTAATTGCTCTTGTGTTTGTTGTACTTTAGCCTGTAACTCGTTGGTTTCGCCGGTTAAGGTTTTTAAATTTTGTTCACGTTGTAAAATACCCGCTTTTTCATCTTTATCGCGCGCAACACGAAGCCAGTTTTTACCTAACCAAATACCTTCGTTTGTTACAATTGATTCGCCATCTTGCAGGTTTGCACGCATAGATAATGCTTGTTGCAAACTCTCCGCAACCAGAACACCTTTTAATAAACTCGTTAATGCCCAGGGTGCTTTAATTTTGCTTTCCAGGCTATCTGCCTTAACAGAAGCTGAACTTGAATCTGCACGCGTATCAAATAAGGTTAAGGTACCTTCTTCAAAGTTTTCAAGCATTTCACTTAAGGGATCAACACCATCAACACAAACAGCTTCTAAATGTTCACCAAGAACGCATTCTGCGGCTTTTGCCCAGGCAGGTTCAACTTCAAGTTCTTCCGCCAAGCGAGGGGCATCTTGTAAGTGTTGTTTATTCAACCATTGTGTGACTGCCCCCTCCTCTTTACCCAGTGCAGCCTGTTGTAAGGCTTCTAATGATGCAGTACGTCCACGTAAATCTTGTAACTTACCTCTCGATTCATCAAGCGAGGTATTTAATGAATGAACTGAATCACGTAACTGTCCAATTTGATTTTTCTTTTCTTCTAAAATTGCTTCAGCTTGTTGTATTTCAGCTTCATCTTTTTGTATTAGTTGCTCCAGCTCACCGCTTTCACTAATAAGTTGTTCATCAGCTTGTTTTTGTAATTCTTCTTGTAAACGCTCTAAGCGTTGTTGTTGACGTTGCAAGTGTTCTTCAACGTGTTGAATATGGGTGCGCTCAACTTCTGCATTTCTCGCAGGTTCCGTTGCTGCTTCACTAAAGCTGTCCCACTCACTCTGCCATGCTTGCATTGCACTTTCTGCTTCTTGCAACGCTGCAGATGACATTTCAGCTGTTTCTTCTAACGACTCAAGCTTAGGTTCAACTTCAGCAAGATTCTCTTTAACAACCGCTAAACGTTTTTGATCCGTTTCATGATGCGCATGTGCTTCATTCCAGTCTTGCTCTAACTGTGCTAAATCTTGTTGCTGTTGTTGACGACGTTCTTTCGCATGTTGGATAGATTGTTCAATTTTCGCTATCTCAGTACCAACGCTGTAGAAACGACTTTGCACTTCATTAAAGCTATCCGTTGCTTCTGTATGTGACTCACGTTGTGATTCAATCTCTGCTTCAATATGCCGCTGTTGTGCTACCGCAGATTCAAGTGCTGTTTCTTGTTCACGAATTTGAGTTTCTGTTTTTTCTGCTTCATCTTGCTTTAATAACCAACGTAATGCGGTTAATTGTGCTTTTAACAAACGTTCTTCTTCACGTAGAACTTTATATTTTTCAGCGGTATTTGCCTGGCGCTTTAAGCGGGCAAGTTGTTTTTCTAATTCATCACGTAAATCACTTAAACGATCCAAGTTTTCACGGGTATGCTTAATTCGATTTTCTGTTTCGCGACGACGCTCTTTATATTTGGAGATTCCCGCAGCCTCTTCAAGGAACACTCGAAGCTCTTCAGGTTTTGCTTCAATCAAACGCGAGATAGTACCCTGCTCGATGATCGCATAGCTGCGAGGGCCTAAACCTGTGCCGAGGAAGATATCGGTAATATCACGACGACGACAACGGGTACCATTTAGGTGGTAAAGAGACTGTCCATCACGGGTAACGGTGCGTTTAATTGAGATATCACTAAAATTAGCATATTCGCCGCCAAGTTTGCCTTCAGAATTATCAAAAACCAACTCAATTGCAGCCTGACCAACGGGTTTACGCCCCGTTGAGCCGTTAAAGATAACGTCGGCCATGGATTCGCCACGCAAATGCTTGGCTGAGGATTCACCCATAACCCAGCGTACGGCATCAATAATGTTGGATTTCCCGCAACCATTTGGTCCCACAACGCCACTTAATTGGCTTGGAAATTCAACGGTAGTTGGGTCGACAAAGGATTTAAATCCCGATAATTTTAGTTTACTTAATCGCATGCCAGAAGGTTACTCGATCCCTTACTGCTCACACAAGATCTAGTTGGCTTTCACCGTCGGTCGAATGAAAATAACTTGAAATTTGGTGAAAAAATGTTCAATTTTGCCGATGAAATTCGTCTCATCATAATTCAACCTCACAATGAAATCAGTGCTAAAATGCCTCCAACAAATCCCTTTTAAATTTTAGTAAAAACCAGAGAATATAATGGCGACCAAACCCACTAAAGATCTAGAAACTTTTGATAACCCGATGCCAGAGCGTGACTACACCATCCGCATCGATATGCCCGAATTTACCTGCTTGTGCCCTAAAACAGGCCAACCAGACTTTGCAACGCTTCACCTGGAATATGTACCTAATAAGCAATGTGTTGAATTAAAAGCGCTTAAACTCTATATCTGGGCTTTTCGTGAGGAAGGCCATTTCCACGAAAAAGTCACCAATATGATTTTGGATGATCTCGTTGCCGTGACACAACCTCGTTTTATGCGTTTAACCGGTAAGTTCAATGTCCGAGGTGGTCTCTACACAGAAGTGGTTGCCGAGCATCGTGACCCGAGCTGGAAAGCACCTGAGTATGTCACCCTCCCCTAATCAAAAATAAGAAAGTGTCTAAAGCCGATTCTGCACTTTATATTGGTCTTGATCTTGGCACCTCCGGGTGCCGGGCCATTGCCATCAACAAACATGGTGTTAGCAAAGCGACGGCAAACTTTAACTATCCCAACCCGCAACATCAATCACCTCAACATTGGTGGTCAGCGACACAAAACGTACTTGAAAATCTTTTCTCTCAAATCGACTCAAAAGATGTTAATGCTATTGCCGTCGATGGTACTTCAAGTACGGTTCTATTATGCGACGACAAAGGTGAACCTTTAACACCCGCTTTAATGTACAACGACCAAAGCGCAGTACAACAAGCTACACTTTTAAAACAACATGCACCTCAAGATTCAGTTGTGTTGAATGCAACGAGTAGCTTAGCCAAGGTGTTATATTTGATTGAAAAATATAACATCAGCAAACCTTTTCATATTGTGCATCAAGCAGACTGGATTAACGGAAAACTATGTCAGCAATTTAACTTTAGTGATACCAACAATGTTTTAAAACTGGGCTTTGATGCTCTTAATAAAAAATGGCCAACATGGTTATTAAATTTATTCACTCATTTAAATATCAATCATAAAAGCTTACCCAAAGTGTTCTCTCCCGCAAAGATCATTTCAGTGATCCAACCAAAGATAGCAAAAGAATTTGCATTATCAGAGAACGTTAAAATTGTTGCAGGTACCACAGATAGCACCGCTGCATTTATTGCAAGTGGCGCAAACCAGGTAGGCCAAGCGGTCACTTCTCTCGGTTCTAGTTTAGTATTAAAAGTTGTTAGCGATAAACCTATTAATGCTCCAGATCATGGTGTTTATAGTCAGCCTTATGGAGAACATTGGTTAGTGGGTGGTGCATCAAACTCTGGGGGTGCTGTGTTACGCCATTACTTTAGTGATAAACAAATGCTTAAACTCTCAAGCGAACTTCAACCTAAAACGAACACAGGGTTAAACTATTACCCGCTGCTCAAAAAAGGGGAACGTTTTCCTACAAATGACGCAAATTTATCACCACAACTTACACCTAAAGCAAAATCAGATGTACTTTTTTTCCAGGGGATACTCGAAGGTATAGCTGATATAGAGCTGACTGGTTATAAATTACTAAAAAAACTTGGCGCCCCTTACCCGACAGAAGTGCAAACAAATGGCGGTGGAGCCAAAAATTTAAAATGGCAAGAAATCAGGGCACATAAATTAGCCATCCCAGTAACTAAAGCAACACAGACAGAAGCAGCTTATGGTGCCGCTATATTAGCTTTAAAACATACCTAGCATATTGAATAAAGTAATTTAAAAAAACTCTACTTATAACGAACTAGTCTTCGCCTTTTGTATGGAGTAAACCTGCTAAGTGATTACCTTGTTAATGATTAGGTAGCACTCCGACTTGTTGCATTTCAGCTAGTCCAGTTTCACGAGCGTGTTCCTGGAAACCTTTATTTCGCCAGAAAAATGCTCCCGGCATGGTTGTTGGTATTACTAGAACATAAAACAATGCTCGGCCGATAATTGCACTAACAAGAAGTGATATTGTTAATAACCCACCTATTATTGCCCCTATTACACCGTTTAAACCTGAAACAATAATAAAAGTTAACACCACAATATTAATGACTAACAAAGCATTACGTAACAAATAAGATTTTCCATAACGTGTTGTTTGTTCAAAGTGCGATACTGCGCCCTCACCTTTATTTTTCTTTAGGTCATAGGCGTGTGCAATTAAACCAAACGCTTCGAGAAGAACGCCAATCAAAGCAACAATCGCAGCCTGATGAATTAACGTGTTATCTAAGGAACCGGTAGAAATACTCGCAATTAATGCAATACTGACAGCACCAAATGTAATGGCAGTTGAAACAAAGCTACTCGCTGTTTGCCAATGATTCCAATATGCTCGAGCAGGGATTAAATAAAGTTTAATCATGTAGTACAAACCAACTACACCACCAGTAATTGCGACAATTGCTGAGGCTGATTTCAATGCTTCGATAATATTTATGTTAAAGATATCAATATTATTAAATAAGCCATACATATCTAGTAAAGAAAATAATCCGAAACCTGCAAAGCCCATAAAAAATAAAGATACACCGGCAATCTCTCGACTTAATGGTGATAGTCGCCAATTATTCATACCTCGATAAAAACGTATTGGTTTACCAAGATGCAAATTCAGTTTCACCATGCCAATAGAAAAGATAATAAATAAAGTGGCCATCACAGGAATAAATGCGCTATTAAAGCTAGTCGCTATCTGTTCAACACCAACATGATTTCCAAACATCAGCAATAAAAATGCACCAATCACCATTTGTGACGTTAAGGTGAAAATAATATGTGCATTTTCATGTGAAGATAATAGTTTTTTAAGGTTCCAATACTTATTGGTATCTGCATCACTCGTATCTAATTCTGCAATATACTCACCGGCTGAACCATCACGACGATATTTCAATGGAATTGAATCGGTACGTTTCATTTCATTTGGCAAACTTTTAGTTTGTTGGAAACGAATATTTGGATTCGTAATTTCAGGTGTTGGGAAACCCGGAATTTGCGTTTTTAATTGCTCACGATTTTCTGGCGTTGTCTCAGTCACACCAAAATCTAAAGCACCTGCTAAACAAGCTGAAGCACAAGCGGGTTTTAAACCTTGTTCTAAACGATCTACGCACATATTGCATTTATGCACGTGTCCCTTAGTCATATCTAACTGTGGCGCGTTATAGGGACAGACCCAGGTGCAGTAACCACAACCAAAACAAATATCAGGATCCTGTAAAACTGCACCGTATTCAGCAAATTTTGTATAAGCACGCGTAGGGCAGCCTTTTAAGCAAACGGGGTCATCGCAGTGATTACAAGCCATAGAAATGTTTAAACGGGTATAACTCGGGAAACTACCGCCTTCAACATAACCTACCGCACGATAGGCTAAATGTGGCGGTAAATCATTTTTCTCACTACATGCCGATTCACAAGCGTGACAAGAAATACAGTTGTCAGCATTAAAGTAAAAGCCATGTTGCTTATAACGATCAGGATTTTCACTAACACTGCTGTCGCCGTTGATATTTAAACTCTTACCCGCTAATTTATTTGTTTTTTCTACTAGTTCGATAGACTTTCCATACTGGTTCTTACTCGGAGCATCTACCTCTGGTAATAAAGCATAACTCTGCTCATCGTCACGAAGAAAATATTTTTTAGGTTTTGTATTATCTAACATAATTTTATCTTAATAAGTTTTCGATTTAATACGTTCGACTTGCGACATTAGTTTCTGCGGCAACATCTTGATTTTCTGCTACTTCAATTTTAACGGCAGCCTGTTTAAATGCAGGTTGACGCGAATGCGGATCAAGCAAACCCAAAGCAATACGGTTAACACATTCATGAAAATGAAATGGAATAAAGATCATATTAGGTGCAACACGCTGTGTAAGTTGAACCATAACAATGGCATCACCACGGCGTGAGGTTAAACGCGCATACCCACCATGCGTAACACCAAGTTCTTTAGCCGCATCTGGATTCATTTCCATATAAGGTGTTGGACTAAATTTATTTAAGTTCCCCACTTTTCCGGTACGTGTTCGAGTATGGAAGTGTTCAACAACGCGACCACTATTTAACCAGAATGGATATTCTTCATCTGGACGCTCGTTATTATCAATAAAAGGGAGTGTAATAAGTTTTGCTTTTTGATCAGCAAACTGAAACTTACCATCCGTGTATAAACGCTGTGATCCAGTTTCATCACCATCAGTACATGGCCACTGTATACCACGTTGTTCTTCAATCATTTCGTGGCTCATACCTGAATAATCTAACATGCGACCTTTAGATAAATATTTTAACTCATCAAACACGCCAGATGCTGTTTCAGGAAACTTAACTTTACGACCTTGTTCAAAACGTTTTGCCATTTCGTTAAAGATCCATAAATCAGGTTTCGAATTTTTAAATGGTTTAATAACATTACTAATTAAATTTACGCGACGTTCTGTGTTAGTAAAGCACCCTTCTTTCTCAGCCCATACAGCAGCAGGAAAATAAACGTGCGAGTATTCATTTGTTTCAACATCCGCATAAGCATCTTGAACCACAAGAAAATCAAGCTTCTCTAATGTTTTACGAATACGCGCTGTATTCGGCATTGAAGTCATGGGGTTTGTTGCAACAAGCCACAATCCTTTAATTTGTCCTGTTTCAATAGCAGGAAAAATATCAGTTTGTGCTAAACCACGTTTCTTTGGGAAAAACTCTTTATCAATACCCCAGAAGTCGGCAATATCACTTCGATCTTTTTCGTTTTCTAAATAACGATAACCAGGTAAACCTGAACACGATGACCACTCACGTGTTCCCATCGCATTACATTGGCCTGTTATTGATAAACTGGTACCACCGGGCTTACCAATATTACCCGTAATGAGATTTAAATTATTGATACCCACAACACCATCGGAACCATGTGTACTTTGATTTATACCCATAGTCCAAATTGTCATTGCTGCACCGGCTTTAGCATAAAGCCTTGCTACAGTACGAATGGTATCTTCATCTATACCGCAAATTTTTGATGCAGTAATAGGATCATATTGTGCAACCAAGTCCTCAAACTCTTTTGCACCATTGGTATTGGCTTCGATGTATGTTCTGTCTTCCAGACCTTCATCTAAAATCACGTGCGCTAAAGAATTTAATAAAACTAAATCTGTTCCTGGTGTGATTGGTAAATGCATATCAGCCATTTGTGCAAACATGGTGACACGTGGATCAACAACTATCACTGGAAATTTGCGTTTCTCTAACGCTTGTTTTAAACGCCAAAAAATAATCGGGTGCTGCTCTGGAAGGTTAGAACCAATCGCAAGTAAACATTCAGTATGCTCAAAATCATCGTAACAACCGGGAGGGCCATCTGAACCAAACGAACGCTTATAACCAGATACGGCTGAAGCCATACACAATGTTGTATTACCATCGTAGTTGTTGGTACCAATAACACCGCGAGCAAGTTTACCTAAGGTATAAAACTCTTCAGTCATGATTTGACCGGTAGAAACAATCGCAAATGAATCACGACCATATTTTTCTTGTATACGATCTATTTCACTTGAAACTTTATCAAGCGCCGTATCCCATGTTGTTTCTTTAAATTCATCAAAGTGACGATCTCGAATTAAAGGTGTTGTACCACGGCCTGCACTACGGAAAAGTTCATGTTCAAAAATACCCTTTAAACATAACTTGCCACGATTAACATCTGCACCACCAACACCACGTGAAGCAACGGCTTCACCTTTATCGTCCAGACCAACTTCAATTGAACAACCTGTTGAACAGTAACCGCATGTAGCGTATTTCCATTCCACTACACCTTTATCGGCAATCTTAATCGGATTTTTTTTCTTACGACCGAACAGCATTTCTATGCGACCCTTAATTAATAATCGACAAGCACGTAAGTGCCTGTCTGTTGTTATTTGTTAGGACAACCTTCTTCCGGCGTCAAAGACAACATAATTTTTTCGCCTTCCATTTTAATTGGGAAGCTCGCAGCACAACCTTCATCCGGTGCAACAGCCACACCATTATCAAGACCTATTTTCCAGTCATGCAATGGACATGCGACGCGATCACCCAACACAATCCCTTGAGATAGTTGGCCACCTTTATGTGGACATTTATCGCGCAAGGCAAAAACCTTATCATCTGCTGTTCTAAATACCGCAATATCCCCTTCAGTACGACTTACAACACGCGCACCCAATTTTGGTATATCGTTTAATGTTCCAACTTCAATCCAGTCACTCATAATATGTTCTCTTTATAAAATTAGTTAAGTTAGCCAATTACTTTAATTGATTACTTTTATCGGGGTGAACTCATGAGCTTCACCACCTTTTGCGCGTTCTTGCCATGGATCATCTTGCATAAAGGTTTGTGAAAAGGTAAAACGCTCTGCTAACTCTTTACGCTTTTCTGGATTATCAACTAATGCTTCTTTAATGTGACCTAAACCAACACGTTCAATCCATGGTGCGGTACGCTCAAGATAGTATGCTTCTTCCCGGTATAGCTGAATATAAGCTGCACTGTATTCCAATACCTCTTCTTCAGTTTCAACGTTACAAAGCAAATCAGTTGCACGAACTTTAATACCGCCGTTACCACCAACATGAAGCTCATAACCTGAATCAACACAAACAACACCATAATCTTTGATGGTTGCTTCAGCACAATTACGCGGACAACCTGATGCAGCCATCTTAAATTTATGTGGCATCCATGAGCCCCAGCTCATTTTCTCTAACTTAATACCTAAACCGGTTGAATCTTGTGTTCCAAAACGACACCATTCTTTACCCACGCAAGTTTTAACTGTACGTAGTGCTTTACCATAAGCATGGCCTGACACCATGCCAGCTTTATTTAAATCATCCCAAATAGCAGGTAACTCATCTTTCTTTAAACCATACAAACCAATTCGTTGCCCACCGGTTACGTGAACGGTATCAACATTGAACTTTTCAGCCGCATCTGCAACAGCACGCAATTCCTGTGGTGTTGTCATACCACCCCACATACGTGGAATAACAGAGTAAGTACCATCACCTTGAATATTTGCATGCACCCGTTCATTTATAAAACGTGATTGCGCATCATCAAGGTTAAGTTCCGGAAATTTACATACTAAATAATAGTTAAGCGCCGGACGACATTTGCTACAGCCATCTGGTGTTTTCCATTCCAATGCATCCATTAAGGTACGTATAGACTTAAATTCTTTCTCTTCTATAGCACTTCTAATTTCATCATGCGTTTTGTCTGTACAACTACATATTGGTTTTAAATGTGGAGCCGTTGAAAATTCACCACCTAAGGTATGCGACATTAATGACTCAACAAGACCTGTACACGAACCACATGAGCTTGATGCTTTTGTATGTGCACGAACTTCATCAAGTGTAAATATTTTATTAACTGTAATTGCATTCACAATGTCACCTTTAGTAACACCATTACAACCACAAATTTCTGCATTATCTGACATTGCGGCAACACGACTGTCATCACCATGGCCTGAATCACCAAGGTGTGCCTGACCAAAGAGCAAGTTTTCACGGAACTCAGAAATATCTGTTTCATCACGCATTAAATCAAAATACCACGTACCATCAATGGTATCGCCATACATGACAGCGCCTTGTATCTTGTTATCTTTAACAACGATCTTACGGTAAACACCACGTGCTTTATCCTGAAAAACGAGTTCGTCCGTTGTTTCATCACCTATAAAATCACCGGCAGAGAATAAATCGATGCCTGTTACTTTTAACTTTGTTGACGTCATCGTGCCTTCGTATACACCGATTCCCATTTTAGCCAAATGATTGGCACAAACTTTCGCCATTTCAAATAAAGGTGCAACTAAACCGTAAGCAATACCACGATGTTGTGCACATTCGCCAACAGAGTAGATTGAAGGATCATAGGTTTGTAGCGTGTCGTTAACAACAATACCGCGTTCGCAATGAATGCCCGCTTCTTGCGCTAACTTGATGTTTGGCTTAATACCTACAGCCATTACAACTAAGTCAGCATAAATTTCTGAACCATCTTTAAAACGAACTTTTTCAACACGGTCTTTACCAATAATTGATTCAGTCGACGCTTCCATCAAGAAATGTAAACCACGTTCTTCCAGAGATTCTTTAAGCATCGCTGCCGCTGGACCGTCCATTTGACGCTCCATGAGTTTATCCATTAAATGAACAACAGTTACGCTCATGCCTTGTTGCATTAACCCATTCGCGGCTTCAAGACCAAGCAATCCACCACCAATTACTACGGCATGCTTATATTTCTTTGATGCTGCCATCATGGCATCAACATCTTTAATATCCCGGAATGAGATAACACCCTCAAGGTCATTACCTGGAACAGGAATAATGAAAGGATCTGACCCTGTCGCAATTAAAAGTCGATCATATGACTCCTCAGTACCATCATCGGCAATAACTTTACGGCCAGCACGGTCAATTGATGTGACTTCTTTGCCGCTGTGTAAGGTGACATTATTATCTTTATACCACTGCATATCATTGAGCATGATTTCATCAATGGTTTTGTCACCTGCAAGTACAGGCGAAAGCATAATACGGTTATAGTTTCCATATGGTTCGGCACCAAAAACGGTTATGTCATAGCGTTCTTCATCTATTTTCAGCAATTCCTCAACGGTACGTATACCCGCCATACCATTGCCTATTACAACCAGTTTCTCTTTCATCCTGTGCTCCAAAAATTCGTATAAGTGGGATTTTGGTCATTTTCATTATTTTCCAAAACCTTTCTGGGGGTGTGCCCCCAATTACTGGCATCACTAGAGCAACATGTGTGCCAGAACATTAGAAAGAGCTTAAATATAACTGTAACTTACTGTATTTATTAAATATTTAGAATAAGGCAGGTGAGCAATATTGCTATTCAGATAAAAATGAGAATGCACCCTACTGGTGCACTAATATGGGGAACGCTTCAAAATAAGTCACACTTTTTAAATAACTAATTAGTGAATTAACGCTTTTTAGATTAGTATTACGTATCTAATTATAATAAGTTTAAAAGTCGCTGTGCATCAAAGAAAAATAATAAATTTAACTAAAAACTTTCTACTACTCTCTTTTATCTTTCAAATGGCTTCTTTTGCATACGCAAAAGCAAATGATAAACATTTGAGTATTTTGGCGATACATTCTTACCACCAATCATATTCATGGACGGCTTCACAGTTCGAAGCTTTTAAAAATAAATTTAGTAACAACCTTCCAGAATATAATATAAATTTCTCAACCGAGTATTTAGACACAAAATGGATTACCCCTTCACAAGAATATAAAAATAACTTCCTGCAATACTTATATACGAAATATAAAAATAACTTACCTGATCTTATTTATGTTACTGATGATAATGCATTAAATTTTATCCACTCAAAGAAAAACACTTTGTCCTGGGATATACCAATTATTTTTTCGGGTATAAATAATACTAAACTCAGCAAAAGTCATATGCACCACCCCGTCACAGGAGTTTTTGAATACAAAGATATTCAAGCTTCAATTTCTCTTGCGAAAAAAATAAACGAATCTTCATCAAAAATATATTTTTTAGGTGATGGAGGAACAACAGACAAAGCAATAAAAAAAGAAATTCAAACGAGCAACTTTGAAACAAACGGTGTGGAAATTATTAACCTGAGCCACTCGAATATAAATACATTAATTAACAAACTAAATTCAATTGAAGATGGAACAGTAATTATAACAACTATTGGTGGTATACATAATAATGAAAATATTCTTTTAGACTTAAAAACTTCGATAAAGGCAATCACTAATACAGGAAAAAAGGTATTAGTCATGGAAGATAGTTATTTACTACCTGGCGTCATAGGCGGCCATATCACAAGTTCAAGAGTACAAGGTGAATCCGCTGCAGATATCGCAAATAATATAATCAGAGGGGCAAAAGCCAAAGATACAGAGATAAAAAATATAAAGTCTACTGAGTTCGTCCTTAGCTGGCCAGAACTACAGCGTTTTTCAATAGCATTGCCTACTCATACATTATCCAAAGCAAGTGTTATAAATAAACCTCTTCCCTTTCTTCAGCGTCACCCAGAAACACTAAAATTTCTCACTGCATTTGTTGTTATTTTAATTCTCGTGCTAACTTTTTCAGTATATTATGCAAATAGAAAACGACGTTTATTAATAGAGCAATCTACTGATTCTCTTACCGGTTTACCCAATAGAGTTAGACTGTTGTCTGATATTAATAAATCTCCCAGCCCCAGCTTAATGATTTTGGATATTAATAATTTTAAATCAATAAATAATCTATATGGATTAGAGGTTGGTGATAAATTACTATGCGGCTTTGCAAAATATACCCAAAATCATATTAACAAAAAAAACAAACTATACCGAATTAGCGGCGATAGGTTTGCTATTTTATGCTCTCAATTCAACCCCAAAGAAGAAACTGCTGCAAGCATTGAGCACATTTTAAATAAAATCCAAAACCATTGTTACAATATCGACAGTATTGATATCAATCTTACATTAACAGCAGGAATAAACAGAAATGAAAAAGATTTTTTAATCCCAAAAGCAGAGCAAGCACTACAAACAGCAAAGGATAACAATAAAGAATATTTTATATTTGAAAAAACAAATAAAGATGCTGATATCCATAAAGAAAACCTATTGTGGGCTCAGAAAATCAATACTGCTTTAATGGATGATCGCATAGTTCCTTATTTCCAGTTAATCAAACATAACCAAACGGACAAAAAAAATAAATTTGAAGCTTTAGTTAGGCTGATCGATGAAGATAATAATATAATTCCTCCTTTTAATTTTCTTGATGCTGCTAAGAGCACACGTCAATATTCTTCATTAACCAAAATAATGATTGAGAAAACATTTTCAAAAATTGAAAACAAAAATATAGATGCATCAATCAACTTTACGGTAGAAGACATTCGAGATGATTTTACTATTAAGTATTTCAAAGATAAACTTGACGAATATCAGGTTGCAAATCAAATAACAGTTGAGCTTACTGAAAGTGAAGGTATTGAAAACTATGCTGAAATAGCAGAATTTATCCATGAAATAAAGAAGCTAGGTTGTCGTGTTGCGATAGATGACTTTGGTACAGGCTACTCCAACTTTACCCATCTTATTCATCTCAATGTTGATTATTTAAAGATTGACGGGTCAATTATTAAGAACATCATCAAAGATAAAAATGCTGAGATTGTTGCGAAGACTTTAGTTCAATTTTCTAAACAACTTGGTATCGAAACAATTGCAGAATTTGTGGACTCAAAAGAAATATTTGATAAAGTAAAAGAGCTTGGAATTGATTACTCACAAGGTTATTACTTAGCTGAGCCTCAAAAAGAAATAAATTAAAGAGCCTTCCCTGGCCTGGTCGATTGCTAAAAAGTCCCCAGACTCCTCCCGGGCACTTTGGGACTGTTACGCCACCTTATCCGCAGGATTACGCTGGCGCTCGTAGAGAAACTTCAATACCGATGCACGATAGCTATTATATTGTGCATCATTTGCCAAATCGACACGGTTTCTTGGTTTTGGCAAATCCACTTCAAGTACTTCACCAATCGTTGCTGCAGGACCATTTGTCATCATTACAATACGATCCGATAATAAAACAGCTTCATCCACATCATGTGTAATCATAATAACTGTATTATTTAATCGAGATTGGATTTCAATTAGCGAGTCCTGCATATGTGCACGCGTTAATGCATCCAATGCACCAAAAGGTTCATCCATAAGGAGAATTTTTGGTTCCATGGCCAATGCACGAGCAATCCCAACGCGTTGTTTCATCCCCCCAGATATTTCGCTAGGACGCTTGTGCATTGCATGATCCATGTGAACAAGGTGAAGGTTATGTTCAATCCACTCCTTCATTTCAGTTGCTGATTTCTTACCTTTAAAAACCTGTTTAACCGCAAGTTCGACATTTTCATACGCCGTAAGCCACGGCAATAATGAATGGTTTTGAAATACAACCGCGCGATCAGGGCCGGGCTCATCTACTTCTTTGCCATCTAAAATAACGCCGCCTTCAGTGGCCTTATATAGACCAGCCACTATATTTAAAACTGTCGACTTACCACAACCAGAATGACCAATTAAAGAAACAAATTCACCTTTCTTTATATTAAGGTTTACCCTATCCAGAGCCTTAAAAGGTCCCGATGGTGTAGGAAACTCAATTGATACGGTACTAATTTCTAAATGCTTTTTATTCATTTTATTCTCCAAAATATACATAGCGATAGTAAATTACTTAACGTAACACCGCATTTTTATCCCAAGACACGCTGCGTTGTAGTTTCAACATAAACTGATCAAGTATGTAACCAATTAATCCAATCACAACAACTGCGACCATAATTCTAGCTAAAGAGTTTGAACTTCCATTTTGAAACTCATCCCAAACAAACTTTCCTAAACCTGGGTTTTGAGCCAACATTTCAGCAGCGATTAAAACCATCCAACCAATACCAAATGAAACACGTAAACCGGCAAACATCATGGGTACTGATGCAGGTAAAACAATTTTTGTAATATGTGTAAACCAACTTAAGCGCAGAACTTTACTCACATTTACTAAATCTTTATCCATTGAAGAAACACCCACGGTGGTATTAATAATTGTCGGCCATAAACTACATAAAGTGACTGTTATTGCAGAATTAATAAATGATTTTGAAAAAAGAGGATCATCAGAAATGTACACAGCACTCACAATAATAGTAACTATAGGTAACCAGGCTAATGGTGATACTGGTTTAAAGGTCTGAATAAGTGGGTTTAAAGCGTTATAAACTGTAGGACTTAAGCCACTGATAATACCGATAGGTATTGCAATTACTGACGCAATTATAAAACCAGTAAGTACAGTAATAATGCTTGTTGCAATTTGGTCAAAAAATGTAGGTTTACCCGTATAAGAGCGAATTTTAATTTTTGCATCTGGGTTAGCCAATAGTTTTTTTGCATTACGTTTTTCTTGTCTTTCGTAAAATGCAGTTTCTTTTTCCCTTTCTTCTACATGTTCATCATATAACGATACGGCTTGTTGCCATACTTTAGTTGGACCAGGAACCTGACCTAGCGATGTTTGAATTTGTGAAGCAATACCTCCCCACAAAGCAAGAAACAATCCAATAGCTATTAACGGTATACCAAGTGAATATAGTGATTTTTTAACTCCCCCTTCCCAATCAATATTTTTTAGTTTTGACAGAGATAATAATTTAGCTATAAATTTACTTTCCATCATGCACAATACTCTTGCATTCATTTTCTTTAACCTCAATTAGCAATCTTTATAAACATAGAGTAAGCATCCACACACAACTAGTGAAGTGTGTGGATGTCCCGTCTTACATCTTGTCTTTATTTTTCAAACCAATTTTAAATTTCTTCAGATATGCATTCGGTGCAGTACCGTCATACACAATGTTATCAATGAAATGTTTTTGTGGTTTTTTAAAGCCTGACTCATTATTTAGATCAGGGAAGTCCTTTGCCTTAACCTTGCCTTCAGCAATGAGCTCTTTAGCAGCAGCTGCATAAATTTCAGGTTGATAGACTTTCTTCGCAATATCTTTGTACCAGCTATCAGGTTTATATTCTGAAATCTGTCCCCAACGACGCATTTGCGTTAAGTACCAAATGGCATCTGAGTAATAAGGATAAGTTGCGTTATAACGGAAGAATACGTTGAAATCAGGCACACTACGTTTGTCATCTTTTTCATATTCAAAAGTACCTGTCATAGAGTTTGCAATAACATCATAATCTGCACCGACATATTGCGATTTAGATAGGATCTTTACTGCTTCAGGACGATTTGCATTGTTATTCGCATCTAACCATTGCGCAGCACGAATCATTGCTTTGACAACACGAATATGTGTATTTGGATTTTTGTCAGCCCATTTTTTGCTAACACCAAATACTTTTTCTGGGTTGTCCTTCCAAATTTCATAATCAGTTACGACGGGGACACCAATCCCTTTAAATACTGCCTGTTGATTCCATGGCTCACCCACGCAATATCCATCAATCGTTCCAGCTTCCATCGTTGAAGGCATTTGTGGTGGTGGCGTAACCGATAACAATGTATCTGCTTTTAACGTACCACTGCTGTCGCCTTTATGTGGTGCATAATAGCCTGGATTAATGCCACCTGCGGCTAACCAATAGCGCAACTCATAGTTATGTGTTGATACTGGAAATACCATTCCCATTTTAAAAGGCTTACCTTCTGATTTATATTTTTCAATAACCGGCTTTAAAGCATCTGCTTTAATAGGGTGAACGGGTTTACCGTTCTTATGTGGGATATGTTTTTTCATTTCTCCCCACACTTTGTTTGATACCGTTATCGCATTACCATTCAAATCCATACTAAAGGCCGTAACAATATGAGATTGCGTGCCGAAACCTATAGTTGCACCTAAAGGTTGCCCCGCTAGCATATGTGCACCATCTAATTCACCATCGATAACACGATCGAGTAAAACCTTCCAATTTGCTTGTGCCTCTAACTTTACATAGAGCCCCTCATCTTCAAAAAAACCTTTTTCATAAGCGATTGCCAGTGGCGCCATGTCAGTAAGTTTAATAAAACCAAACGTCAACTCTTCTTTTTCAGGTTCTCCGACAGCAGCATTAACGTTTGCTGTCCCCAATAGTCCTATTGCTAAGCTTGCCGAAATCCCTAGCGATATCATTGTCGATTTAAAAAATTTACGACGCCCTAATTTTATGACTTTATTTTTCATTACAGCCTCTCTACTGTTTTCTATCTAAATAAATGTGCAAAAAAAAACGCCCACACGCCAAACATTTATGTTTGGTATGTGGGCGCCTTTACCCGATCATTATCGCCCGCCGTTGGACAACAATTAAAATTTTATGCTTACAAAATATACTATAGCAATCTATATGCCAACTACAAAGAACGGCTTTACATTGCGTTTTTTATTTATAAGTAACTATAAAAAACAAAACAAAACTTCATAGACACCGTATTTAATGCAACAAAATGAAGCAAGGATTAATTAAATTTAACTATAAAGGTGCAAAATCAAAACAACTCCGACATTTCAATCACATTATTTGCTACTTCATATAATTTCTTGTTTTGACTCATTGCCAGTTTTCTCAAAGAGTTATATGCATCATCTTCGCTTAATTTTTTTCTACTCATAACAATACCTTTAGCCCGCTCAATAATTTTTCGCTCTTCTAAATTTGTTTCTGAAGCAGCAAGTTTCTTGTACAGTGATTGCATTTCATTAAACCTTGCAATAGCAAGCTCAATAACTGGTTTTATTCGTCTTCCTGTTAGACCATCGACAATAAATGCACTTACCCCGGATTGAACAGCTTTATTAATTACATCCTCTTCACTTTTCTCTGCAAAAAAAACAATTGGTTTTGGTAGAACTTTATTTATTTCTGCTAACTGATTAAAAATATCTTGATCTGGTGAACCCATATCTATCATCAAAACATCAGGAGCACAAACTTTAATTCCCGCCAAAATATCATCGTCACAAGACACTTTGCCTACCACTTGAAATCCAGCCTCATCAAGTGACACACTTAACATTTCTGTTCTGGAAGAGTCTTCATCTATAAGTAATATTTTTTGTTTCATTTTATATCTTTAATTAAAAAGTTAAATCATTTACCTCTGGAGCAAAAATGATGCCACCTTATTAAAATACAACATAAGTTAAAATATTAGGCAGGATATATTGTTTTTCAAAAAAACAGATTAATTAATAGGATGTTATTGCACCAAGATCAGACAGATAAAACATAAAGCGCACACTACTTGAACATTATACTCTATTCTTTAAATTTAAATTTTGGCAAACTAATATCAAAATGTATTGCTAATAACCGCGCAAGAAAAATAAATACTCCCGCTATCACTGAAGACAAAGTGACATCCCATTCTTTATATAATAGGAATATGAAGAGTAATGAACCAACCCAAGATACTGTTGCATATAATGAGCTTTGAAAAACAACAGGCGTTTCATTACTTAATATGTCGCGAAAAATACCGCCCATGGTTCCCGTCATCACCCCCATGAAACTTGCTACTAGCCAAGGAGCCCCCACCATTAGCGAAACAAGCGTACCGGCAATACCAAATGTTGCTAAGCCTGCGGCATCTGGGATTAAAAAGAATTTGGGAGATATAACCTTTAATCTGGCAATAATAAAAATAATAATTGCACTGGCTAATGATGCAGTGAAAAAAACCTGTTCTCCTATCCAAAAAACTTCTCTATCAAGCAGCATATCACGCAAAGAACCACCACCAAGCCCGGTCGCAATAGCTATAATAATAACGCCAAATAAGTCATATTGTTTAAACCCGGCCTTTAAAACACCAGAAGCCGACGATACAATAACGGCAATAAGTGTTACCCAATATAAAACGTTTAATAGTGCTGGTGTTGGGTTTAACTCCATAAATGACAACTCTTTTGCTTTAAAACAATTATTTCAAATAAGGTTTAAGGCGAAATATTTTTCCACTATCGGTAGAAAAATAGATCAGTCCTTCCTGATTTTTTGCAATTGACCGAATACGTTCATTTAAAAAACCAAGCAATCTTTCTTCTTTTATTACATTACCTTTTGCATCTACAACAAGGCGGTTAAGATGACGAAGTTTTAAAGCACCTGAAAACAGGTTACCCTGCCACTTTGGAAAGGCACTTCCTCTATAAACAATTAAACTTCCTGGCGCTATGGATGGAGTATAAACCATTTTTGGCTGCTCCATACCTTCACGATGTGTTCCTTCACCGACAGCAATAGGTCCCCAGTATTCTTTGCCGTACGAAATAGTGGGCCAACCATAATTCTTACCAGAAGAAATTAAATTTACTTCATCTCCACCTCTTGGTCCGTGCTCTATTTCCCATAAACGTTGAGTTTTAAAATCATAGCTCAAGCCCTGTGGATTACGATGACCGTAACTCCATATCTCAGGTAAGGCAGAGTTACCGTTGACAAAAGGATTATCACCAGGAATAGAGCCGTCTAAATTTAATCGAATGATTGTGCCCGCGTGGTTTGATAAATCCTGAGCACTTGGTCGTTCACCACGATCACCAATGCCAAAATAAACATGCCCTGCTTCATCAAATGTAATACGACTACCAAAATGTCGACCAGTATCACTTCCTGACTTTGATACAAGTAGCTCCTGCCATTGTGTTAAGGCATTGTTTTTTAACTTAGCGCGTGCAAGTACAGTGACTCCCTGATCTTCAACTTCTTTTATATAAGTAAAATAAATCCAAAGGGTGTTTTCATAATTTGGTGGTATAGCAACATCAAGTAGCCCACCTTGTCCATAATTTAATACCTCAGGTATATTCTTAACCGCTGTTTTCGAGCCAGAGTTGGTATCGATAATGTAGACTTTCCCTCTCCGTTCCGTTATCAATAACTTAGAAGACGAGATAAATACCATTCCCCAGGGTATAGAGAATCCCTCTACAACTTTTTCTAAATAAACACTGACTCCTGCGCTTTTTATTAAATCTAAAGAAACAGGATTAGCTGCGTGAGCGGTTAGCGGGGAAAATAATCGTACTAAAACTATGAAAAAAATAAAATTTTTCATTATATTATGAAATTAATTTTTTATTGGAAGCGCATCATACTTTATTAAATCATCAGCATTCATATACCATGATGCTTTATCAGCATAGTAAATATTGTGCTGTGGCTTAACTCCAGGATCTTGATCTAACGTTCCAGCAGGAATGATGACAGCTTTACCACTTTGGGTAAGCCAGGGTAAAGATGAACCGCATGTTTTGCAAAATGAACTGGCAAAATGTTTGGCTTCAGCTAACTCAAAGCGACCTATATTACCTTCACCAGTTGACCAATTAAATTCATTTGGGTCAATGATAATATTCGAAGCATGAGCCGAGCCAGTGATCTTCTGGCAACGGGAGCAATGACAGTATTGAAAAACTTTTGTTAAACCAGAAAATTCATAGGTCACTTCTCCACATAAACAACTTCCTGATATATTATTTTCATTCATACTTCCCTCTCTCTCCTTTTATTGGGTTGCCTTATCACCCCAAATGGCTTTTAATCTTTGGTCGCGACCACAGCTCCAACGGTAATATTTGTATCGTACCGAATAATTCTTATAATAATCCTGATGGTAAGCTTCGTCACCTTTAATAGGATAAAAAGTTGCAGATGGCAATATTGGTGTGATTACTTTTTGGTGAGGGAATTGCTCTACTACTTTTCGGCGAGATGCTTCAGCCAGTTCTTTTTCTTTCTCATTTGCAACAAAAATAGCGCTTAAGTAACTCGGCCCTTTGTCACAAAACTGACCTCGTGCATCGAAAGGATCAATATTTACCCAATAGTGATCGAGTAATTGTTTATAACTTACTTTAGCAGAATCATAAGTTACTTCAACAGCTTCATAATGTCCCTCGTGATTTCCTCGATAGGTTGGGTTCTTAGCTGTCCCTCCCGTAAAACCTGAAATAACATCAGTCACACCATTCAGCTTTTCAAAATCAGACTCCATACACCAAAAACAGCCACCAGCAAAAATGGCTTTATCAGCAGATGCAATGGGTAGATAACTTAATAAGCTTGTGAGCAGTACAACAGCAACTTTAATTTTCATCTAATTCACTCCAATAATAACCTTTTCAAAAGACATTTAGATGAGTGATTGGTTCACTATTAATCAGCACCACCACGATATTGCTGTTGTAGACCTTTTAAAAATATACGCAGTATTTGATCTTTACATTCACGATGGTGCTTATGGCCTGGTTTGCGAAAAAATGCACTTAACTCATGCTTGCTCATACGAAAGTCAGATAAATCCATAATTTCAAGAATATCCTCAGCTTGAAGATTTAAGGCAATCTTTAATTTCATAAAAATAGCATTGTTACTGAGATCTTTTTCTGGCACGGGCTGCGAGCCTTCCCGCTTACCCCGTTTATCATTGATCAAACCATTAAGATAAGTCGCAAGCATAACATCTGTTAATTTCTCAAAATCAGGATCATCTTCCGCCTTCATCCAGTTGCTCACCTGTGCGCGAGTTACCTCACAATCTGCAGCAGCAAATAACGCGATCATTTTGTCGTCGTTAAAATCAAAAATATAGCGAATACGGCGTAGAATGTCGTTATTTGTCATGGGAGCTTCCAGTAAGTTTGATACAAATTTTCTCAGATGCAAATTCAATAGTATCACCTGAATTGATTTTTTTTCGTTTTCTCGTTTCGACTTCGCCGTTAACAAGTACCTGGCCTTGCTCAATAACTAACTTAGCCTCGCCACCGCTTGCTGTCATCCCTTCAAACTTAAGGATTTTATACAGTTCAACTGGCTCATTCCTAATTTCAACATCTCGCATTTAATATCCAGATCGCATTTAAATTTAGTGTGGTTGTATTGTACCGTTTAATCGTAGTCTAAATGGCCAATTGTGAAATTTAAATTTATTTGCACCAAAATAAACTCTCTTTAACACTGAGATGCACTCAGGTTGTGCGCCAACGTGTACATCAACATAACACATTATTAATTTATCATTTAAAAACAATAGGTTACGAGACATGGCACAAGCCTTGCTCTAAGGTGTAAAAATTATACTAACGATCTATCACTATATATTGAGGCTCATCCATGTCGGTTGATACAAGCAAATTAAACTTATTTTCATTTAGCGGAAAAATGCGCATATTGCATTTAAGCTGGGTCGCATTTTTTATCAGTTTTTTTGTATGGTTTAACCATGCTCCCCTTTTAGGCATGTTGAGAGAATCTTTAGGATTAAATGATCAACAAATTAAAACGCTTTTAATATTAAACGTCGCGTTAACCATTCCCGCACGAATCATTATTGGGATGCTAGTTGATGCTTTTGGCCCACGTCGTATTTATTCTATGTTGCTATTTGTCTCAAGTTTCCTATGTTTCGGCTTTGCTCTGGCAAAAGATTTTGAACAACTTGCTATTATGCGCTTCTTACTTGGTTTTGTTGGTGCGGGTTTTGTTATTGGTATTCGCATGATTGGTGAGTGGTTCCCGGCAAAGCAAACAGGCTTAGCACAAGGTATTTATGGTGGTTGGGGTAACCTTGGTTCAGCCGGTGCAGCGGTTATTTTACCTACACTCGCTTTAGCATTCGGTGGTGACGATGGTTGGCGCTATGCCGTAGGCACAACGGGGGTTATCGCTCTAATTTATTCTGGTATTTACTTCTTTAGTGTGAGCGATACACCTAAAGGCTCAACTTACTTCAAACCAAAGAAAAATGGTGCATTAGAAATCTCGAGTCCATTTGATTTCTTTTTATATTTGCTTATGAATATCCCCCTCTTTGCCGCTTTGGCCGTATTAACCTGGAAACTCAGCCCATCAAATTTAGGTATGTTGAGCGAAGCGGTTACCGTGATGATTTATATTATCCTCACCAGCTTATACGCATTTCAAACTATTCGTATTTATCAAATCAATAAACATGTATTTACTAAGTCGGTTCCGGAAATTGAACGCTATAAGTTTAAGCAAGTTGCGCTGCTCAACCTATCATATATGGTGACATTTGGTTCTGAGCTAGCAGTTGTATCAATCTTACCTTTATTCTTTATGGATACCTTTCAGCTTTCAGCAGTTCAAGCAGGTTTAATTGCATCTGTATTTGCCGGACTAAACTTAATTATGCGTCCCGCCGGTGGTTGGATTAGCGATAAGTTCGGACGCAAACTATCTCTCACCATAATCATGTTTGGTACAGGCGTCGGTTATTACCTATTAAGCTTAATCACAAGTGAATGGAGTATTTCGCTCGCTATTGCAGCAGTTATTTTCAGCTCCCTGTTCGTTAATGCGGGTAACGGCGCTGTATTTGCCATTGTTCCTTTGGTTAAACGTCGTATGACAGGACAAATTGCGGGAATGGCAGGTGCTTATGGAAACGTTGGTGCGGTTACTTTCTTAACTATTCTCTCTTTTGTTGCAACAGATATTTTCTTTATGGTGATTGCTGTATTCGCTATTGTTGTCTTTGTTCTTATCGCTTTCTTCCTTGAAAACCCAAAAGATCAAATGGCAGAAGTACTCCCGGACGGAACCGTGCAAATGCTCGACGTTGATTAATATAAAATTTTACCCTTAATTTTTCTCCACAATTAGGGCAGTGCCGTTATACTTTAACGCTACTGCCTTTTTTATTAGAATTTAGCCATGCCATCAAAATTACAAATAAACAGCGGACATTATAGTATTGCAGGAATGAAGCCACAAAATGAAGACTCGTGTGGAGTAGTAGTACCAGACACCCCTTTATTAACAACCAAAGGCATTGCCGCTGTTGTTGCTGATGGTATGAGTGCCAGTGATGATGGCAAGCAAGCCTCTGAAGGCTGTGTAAAAAGCTTCTTAAGCGATTACTTTAGTACCCCTGAAACCTGGTCCGTTAAAAATTCAGGACAAAAAATACTCTCTGCATTAAACCGATGGCTACATGGCCAAGGACAACGCCAATACCAAAGTAGCAAAGGTATGGTGACAACATTGAGTGCGCTAGTCTTTAAGTCAAATACAGCTTATATCTTTCATGTTGGTGATACTCGAATTTATCGCCTACGTAGAAACGATCTTGAGCAACTCACAAATGATCACCGTTTTGTTGTAAGCGAAGAAAAAAGTTACCTATCAAGAGCATTAGGCATTGAGCTTCGCGTTGATATTGACTACAAAACCTTAGCAATTGAAGTCGGTGATATTTTTATTCAACTCACCGATGGTGTTTATGAATTTATTACTGATAGCATAATTAAAGAAACCATACTTAAAAACAAAGACCTTAAACTTGCTGCCCGGGAAATCGTTACAATAGCAGAAAAAAACAAAAGTGATGATAATCTTACCTGCCAAATTGTTCAGATCACCCATTTACCAAGTGAAAATGAAAGTGAGTTTTATGAAAAACTCACTGAACTGCCTTTTCCTCCCCCCTTGGAACCTGGTTTAATTCTTGACGGCTATAAAGTTATTCGTCATATGTTCTCAAACAAACGGACTGAAGTGTATTTGGTACAAGATATTGACACCAATGAGAATGTTGTGATGAAAGCACCTTCAGTCAACTATCAGGATGATCCTGAGTATATTAATCAATTTTTACACGAGGAATGGGCAGGTAAACGAATCAACAACCCGCATGTATTAAAATTATTAAATATTAAACGTAAACGTACTGCCTTATATTATATTACTGAATACATCGAAGGGTGTTCATTGCGTCAATGGCTTGATGATAATCCTCGCCCCTCATTAAGTCAGGTACGAAACTTTAGCAAACAAATTGAACGTGGCTTACGTGCCTTTCATCGTTTAGAAATGATTCATCAGGACTTAAAACCCGAAAATATTTTAATTGATACAAATGACACCTTAAAAATTATTGATTTTGGATCAGCAAAAATTGCAGGAATTGAAGAGATATATTTACCTATTGAAGCAAATAATATACTTGGCACTATAAATTACACAGCCCCTGAATACCACATTGGAGAAGCGGGTAGCAATCGCTCTGATATTTTTTCACTGGGTGTAATTATTTATGAAATGCTCAGTGGTCATTTACCTTATGGCAAAGAGATAAGCGCAAAAAACATTAAAAGAGTAAACTACGTATCAATCACACGTTATAACCCCGAGATCCCAGTATGGGTTGATAAGGCTATAGAAAAAGCCGTTAGCATTAACCCAGAAAACCGTTTTAGTATTTTATCTGAATTTACCTATGCGCTAAACAAACCTGATTCTACCCTAATTAACAACGACTACGTCCCATTATTAAAACGCGACCCTCTTCGTACGTGGCAAACAATCAGCTTAATCCTTATTGTTATTAATATTATATTAGTGTACAAGATAAATATTTAACTTAATTTTTTTCTGGTCATATGAAATACAATCCACCACCGCATACTTCTATTGAGGTTCTTTATGAGGATAAATTTTTATTAATAGTAAATAAACCAAGCGGCTTATTATCTGTTCCGGGGCGCGGATTAGAAAAACAAGATTGTTTAATTACCCGAATTCAAAAAGAATACCCCTCTGCTTTAATTGTTCATCGACTGGATATGTCGACATCAGGCTTAATGATTATTGCATTAGGAAAAAAAATGGAACGTGAACTAAGTATATTATTCCAGAACAGAAAAGTAGATAAAAAATATATTGCTGTTGTTAACGGAGAAATCAAAAACAAATATGGTGAAATTAATTTGCCGCTAATTACAGACTGGCCAAACCGACCAAAACAAAAAGTTGATTTTGAATCAGGAAAAACATCAAGAACGCTCTACACTCTTGTATCCTACGACAAAAAAAACGATTCCAGTCGACTAGAGCTTATTCCTAAAACAGGAAGAACACATCAGCTTAGAATTCATTTGCAATCCCTTAATCATGCTATATTAGGCGATGAATTATACGCAGAAGATGATATTGTAAAAAAATCGGAACGATTACTACTACACGCTTGCAATATCTCTTTTCAACATCCTTCTAACGAAGAAAAATATATTGATATTCAGCTAGAACCCGGCTTTTAATTATTTAAAAGTAAAGAATGTATTGTTTCATCACTCCATTTTACTGATTCCATATAGCTACTACAGTAGATATTGCTATCAACACCGGATTTCGCAAGTTCAATCCATTCCCCCTGCTCATAAAGAATGACATTTTTTAAAATAGCGCCTGCCTCACCATCATAACTGAGTAATGCAAGCTTAATATCCGACGACAAAGAAAGCTGATCCAGCAACAAACTTATAGGCTCATCCATCAAAGCATCTAACAAAGAAAATAGCCCTACCGTAAACATAATATCACTATTAACATCCATTTTTTCAGAAAGCAACTCACACATTCGAGCTCTAACTAAAGCAGATATTAACAATTCCTGAGGTTTACCCTCGGCTAACTGCATCATTATAATAAGTGTTACCCACTTCCTAATAATTTTTACACCAACTAAGGATAACGCATCTTTAATAGAAGAAATTTCTTTGCGCCCAGAAAAAGCTGCACTGTTCACATAACGTATAAGTTTATAAGTTAATACTGCATCTTGCGAGAGTGATTTTTCCATTTCACTAAAATCAAAATCTACTCGGCTCAATTGTTTGAGTAAATTCAAAACGACTAATTTGTTTGCGGGGATATTTTTATGTGATACTAATTCTGGTTTGTGAAAATAACACCCCTGAAAATAATCAAATCCTAAATTACTGCAGAAATTATACATAGACATATCTTCAACTTTTTCAGCAAGTAATTTAACATCATATTTTTCTAAAAATTTTAATTCACGAATAACTCCCTCGTGACCAAGTTCAAGCACATCCAATTTTACAAAATCAGCTAATGGTAATATCTCATTATAGTCAGGGCTATATTGAAAATCGTCCAATGCTATTTGGTAGCCCAAGTTTTTTAATAATGTTACACCCGCGACAACTTCGGCAGAAGGATGAACATCCTCAAGAATCTCCAAAACAATATTCTTCTTAAACATCGATTTAAAATCTTCATCCAGAATAAATTCTTCAGAAACATTAATAAAGCTAAGAGAGTTACCAACAATATTATCAATACCAATTTCCATAAAACTATTTAAAATCACATTTGCTGTAGCAAACTGACCATCACTAAAATTTGCATAACCTGCATCACCATCTCGATATAATAGCTCGTAAGCAAGAAGACCTTTATTTCTATCTATAATAGGTTGACGTGCAATAAAGATGTTATCCATATAACTACAAACCTCTGGCAATATCTTCTTTTATATCATCTATTGATTCCAGCCCTACTGAAACACGAATCAGACCATCCCTAATTCCTGCTTTTAGTTTTTCTTCATCCGTTAATCGACCATGCGTTGTTGTTGCTGGATGAGTAATAGTTGATTTTGCATCACCTAAATTTGCTGTGATTGACAACAATTTTGTTGCATCAACTAGTTCCCAGGCAGCTTCTTTACCGCCCTTAACTTCAAAAGATAAAACACCACTACCTGCAAACTGTTGTTCCCGAGCTAAATCATATTGAGGATGCGATTCTAACCCAGAGTAATACACTTTATTCACAGAGGCATGCTGCTCCAAAAATCGAGCAAGTTCTAAAGCATTTTCACTGTGTGCTTTCATTCTTAGGCTTAAGGTTTCCAGGCCCTTTAAGAATACCCAGGCATTAAAAGGGCTGAGTGTCGGCCCTGCTGTACGCAAGAACCCAAAGACTTTTTCACCAACTAGTTCTTTATTACCAACAACTGCACCGCCCATTGCACGGCCTTGACCATCAATATATTTTGTTGCTGAATGGATGACAATATCAGCACCAAACTTTAAGGGTTGTTGTAAAATGGGTGTACACAAACAATTATCTACAACGAGTAAACAATCATTTTCGTGCGCTAAATCAGCCAACGCCTTTAAATCAGCAACTTCCGTTAATGGATTAGATGGTGTTTCTAAAAACAATATTTTTGTTTCAGGTTTAATTGCTGCCTTCCATGCTTCAATATCTGTTAAATCAACGAAGCTAGTATCAACTCCGAAAGGTTGTAAGTATTTATTAAAGAGAACAACCGTAGTACCAAAAACAGAACGTGAAGAAACAATATGGTCGCCTGACTGTAGCAAAGCAATACAAGTTGTTAAAATTGCAGACATCCCTGAAGAAGTCGCCACACAACTATCCCCTCCTTCAAGCGCAGCTAAACGTTGTTCAAAAGTACGAACTGTTGGGTTGGTAAAACGAGAATAAATATTCCCAGGAGTTTCACCACTAAAACGCGCTGCAGCTTCTGCCGCACTTGGAAAAACAAAACTTGAGGTTGGGAAAATAGGCTCGCTATGTTCACCTTCTGCGCTACGCACCTGCCCTGCTCGTACCGCGAGGGTTTCAAGCGCCCATTGTTCATCAAAGTCTGACATGCCAATCTCCAAATTTAATTAATTTCGGGCATAAAAAAACCCACTCCAACTAAAGCAGGTTTTCCTCACTTTAGCTGTATTTTTAATGCGCCCGCAAGCTGATATCAAATCGGCGCTATTCTAAGATAACAATAATTACCTTAGAAAATAATAGAGTAGGTGATGATTGATTAAATGTCAATTTAAGCGTTGTTATGAAGCTCAATCACTTCATTATCTGCTTCATCACTTTCTCTGCTGGCATCATTTCTTAATGACTCAATATGAGTTAAATATGACTCATTAATATCACCGGTAATATATTTACCATCAAAAACCGATGTATCGAATTCTTTTATATTAGGTACTTTTTCTCGTACTGCTTCAATAAGATCATCCAGTTCTTGATAAAATAATTTATCCGCACCAATTTCTTTTGCGATTTCGTCAACATTCCTATCATGACCAATCAATTCAACCGCAGCAGGCATATCAATACCATAAACATTCGGGTAACGTACAGCGGGAGCAGCCGAAGCAAAATATACTTTCTTTGCACCTGCATCACGGGCCATTTGGATAATTTGTTTTGAGGTTGTACCTCGTACAATTGAATCATCAACCAGCAAAACATTTTTACCCCTAAACTCTAAATCAATCGCGTTGAGCTTTTGTTTAACTGATTTTTTACGTTGCTGTTGCCCCGGCATAATAAATGTTCTGCCAATATAACGATTCTTAATAAAGCCTTCGCTGTACTTCACCCCTAACGTATACGATAGCTCTAAGGCCGAAGTTCGACTGGTATCAGGAATAGGTAAAACCACGTCAATATCATGATTAGGAAATTCTTTTAAAATCGTTTTCGCCAAATAATCCCCCATGCGTAAACGTGCCTTATAAACAGACACCCCATCAATAATTGAATCTGGACGAGCAAAATAAACATGTTCAAAAATACATGGAGATAGCTTGGGTGTTTCTGCACATTGACGAGAAAAAATTTCGCCTTGATTGTTAATAAAGACTGCTTCACCCGGAGCAATATCACGGACCATCTCAAAGTCTAATGATTCAATCGCAACAGACTCTGATGCAACAATATGCTCAATGCCTTTTTCAGTTTCTCTTTTACCAAAAGCGACAGGGCGAATACCGTATGGATCGCGAAATGCAACAATACCGCGCCCGGTAATCATTGCCACAACTGCATAAGCACCATTACAACGTTTGTGCACGTTTTCTATAGCATCAAAAATATTATCAGCGGTAATGTCTAAATCAGGAGTTACGGTTTCTTGTAATTCATGCGCAAAGATATTTAAGAGTATTTCAGAATCGGAGTTAGTATTAATGTGACGACGATCTTGAACAAACAAATCATGTTTTAAGTCTTCAGCATTGGTTAAATTCCCGTTATGAGCCAAAGCAATACCGTATGGAGAATTCACATAAAAAGGTTGAGCCTCTGAAGAAGAAAAACAACCTGCTGTTGGATAACGCACGTGACCAATACCAATATTACCTTTCAAGTTAAGCATATGGCGAGTATGGAAAACATCTTTTACTAAACCATTATCCTTACGTAAGTACATTCGGTCATCTTCACAGGTTACAATACCCGCCGCATCCTGACCTCTATGTTGTAACACGGTTAAACCATCATACAGCTGCTGGTTTACGGGAGTATGGCCTACAAGTCCAATAATTCCACACATAAATATTTTTCCTACGTATTTA
>Ga0316207_10000610_pt1 | contig 54077 bp, 55 predicted proteins | sample 6weekpyrite_MG_FD_204943 | JGI IMG/M metagenome (GOLD analysis project Ga0316207, IMG submission 204943) | Microbial mat bacterial communities from mineral coupon in-situ incubated in ocean water Damariscotta River, Maine, United States -... | ecosystem: Environmental > Aquatic > Marine >...
CCGTCATCTGACCGGCAATCTGTTCGAGGATCTTGCCGCCTGAAACCTGGTGTGGCAGCGCGGTCAGGATGACTTCACCGCTTTCCATCTCGTAGCGGGCACGCATGCGAATACTGCCATGACCAGTCTCGTAAACTTCCCTGATTTCAGACTTGGTTGAAATAATCTCGGCATCCGTCGGGTAGTCCGGTCCCTTTACATGCTTGCACACTTCTTCCAGAGTGGCCCTGCTGTTATCCAGCAGGTGAATACAGGCAGACACCACTTCACGCAGGTTGTGTGGCGGTATATCCGTCGCCATCCCCACCGCAATACCGGTCGTGCCGTTAAGCAGGATGTTCGGCACCCGTGCCGGTAGCAGCGAGGGTTCACGCATCGTGCCATCGAAGTTCGGTACCCAGTCGACCGTACCCTGCTCAAGTTCACTCAAAAGCGCCTGCGCATACGGGGTCAACTTTGACTCGGTGTAACGCATCGCCGCGAATGACTTCGGATCATCCTGTGAACCCCAGTTACCCTGACCATCAATAATCGGGTAGCGGTACGAGAACGGCTGCGCCATGAGTACCATCGCTTCGTAACAGGCACTGTCACCGTGCGGGTGGAATTTACCGAGCACGTCACCGACGGTACGTGCAGATTTTTTGTACTTTGACGTTGCAGACAGCCCGAGCTCAGACATCGCGTAGGTAATACGGCGCTGAACCGGTTTCAGACCATCGCCGATATGCGGCAGTGCACGGTCAAGGATGACGTACATCGAGTAATCAAGGTAGGCGCTCTCGGTAAAGTCCCTGAGAGAGAGTTCCTCGATGCCTTCAAAATCAAGTTCGCCGCTCGACGAAGCTTCGCTTTCGGTCGTTTTATTATTGGGTGTTTTACGTTTACCGGCCATGGGGGAAGCGAATCCTGTTACTAATTAATCCTGGCGAGATCGCCTTTCTTTTCCAGCCACTGTTTACGATCCGCGGCACGTTTTTTCGACAATAGCATGTCCATCATCTGGCTGGCCTTGTCTTTCGGGTCAATCGTCAATCGCACAAGTCGGCGTGTGTCCGGCGCGATCGATGTCTCGCGTAACTGCATCGGGTTCATTTCACCGAGACCTTTAAAACGCTGAACGTTTACCTTGCCGCGTTTCTTTTCTGCCTTGATGCGATCCTGTATTCCCTGCAACTCTGCATCATCCAGTGCGTAGTACACACTCTTGCCAACGTCGACGCGATACAGCGGTGGCATTGCCACGTAGATATGTCCACCTTCAACAAGTGGGCGGAAGTGTCTTAAAAACAGTGCACACAGCAGTGTCGCGATATGCAGGCCATCTGAATCGGCATCGGCGAGGATACAGATACGTCCGTAACGAAGGCAGGAAAGATTATCTGAACCGGGATCGACACCAATCGCAACACTGATGTCATGCACCTCCTGCGAGGCCAGTACCTGTGTCGAGGCAACATCCCAGGTATTCAGAATCTTGCCACGCAGCGGCATGATGGCCTGGAATTCACGGTCACGTGCCTGCTTGGCTGAGCCACCCGCCGAATCCCCTTCGACGAGAAACAATTCACTGCGACTCAGGTCCTGTACACTGCAGTCCGCCAGTTTACCGGGCAAGGCCGGGCCAGTGGTGACCTTCTTACGCGCGACCTTCTTGCCAGCAGCAAGGCGGCTCTGGGCCTTTGCAACAGCCAGCATGGCAATACGCTCACCTGCCTCGGGATGCTGGTTGAGCCACATGCTCAGGGCATCCTTAACCACACCTGAAACAAACGCTGCGCACTCACGAGACGACAGCCGTTCCTTGGTCTGGCCGGAGAACTGCGGGTCATGATGTTTCAGCGAAAGAATGTAACTACAACGGTCCCAGACATCTTCAGGTGTGAGTTTCACACCACGTGGTAACAACTTGCGGAATTCACAAAATTCACGGATCGCCTCGGTCAGGCCGGTACGCAGGCCGTTGACGTGGGTACCACCCTGCACGGTCGGAATCAGGTTAACGTAACTCTCGGCAACCAGCTCACCCGTTTCAGGTAACCAGGATACGGCCCAGTCGACGGCTTCCTGTTCGCCTTGCATCGAGCCCATAAACGGCTCTTCCGGCTCGACAGGGTGTTTGCCGAATGATTCCTGCAGGTAGTCTTTCAGGCCATCCTGGTAACACCAGGTAACAGAATCCTTGGCCTTTTCATCTTTAAAAATAACTTCCAGCCCCGGGCACAACACGGCCTTGGCGCGCAGTACATGCATGAGCCGTGGCAGGGAGTAATTGACCGAATCAAAATATTTCGCGTCCGGCCAGAAGCGCAGCGTGGTACCCGTGTTGCGCTGGCCAACCTTGCCGACAACTTCGAGCTTCGAGGCGGTCTTGCCGTTCTTGAAGGCGATGTTGTATTCCTTGCCACCGCGGCGGATCCAGATCTCGAGGTGCTTTGACAGCGCATTCACAACGGAGACCCCGACACCATGCAGGCCACCGGAGAACTGGTAATTACTGTTTGAGAATTTACCACCGGCATGCAGACGGGTCAGGATGACCTCGACACCGGGGACCTTTTCTTTCGGGTGTTTATCAACGGGCATGCCGCGGCCGTCATCTTTGACCTCGAGCGAACCGTCCTTGTAGAGGATGACCTCGATTTTCGAGGCGTGACCGGCAAGTGCCTCGTCGACACTGTTATCAATGACTTCCTGGGCAAGATGGTTCGGACGGGTTGTGTCGGTATACATACCCGGACGTTTACGAACCGGGTCAAGACCACTTAGTACCTCGATCGAGGCGGCATCATAGCTGTTGCTCATGCACTGGCTCTTTTTATTATTTTCAAATTATTATTTTCAAAAAACTAAAATTCTCTTTCGCCATCATCCTGAAAATCTTCAGGGTAACGCATTCTTTGTAATATCGTTGAAGCCGGGTACGCTATTTGTTTGTCACTGCACAGGTAATGTTTAAAAAGACCATCCCGGTGTATCATCGCACCAGTCTCCTGAATGTCGGCCCACTTTGATGTCCGCGCCTCGACAAATTCACTACTGCTTGAACCATAAGCATAGGTACGAAACTCTCCGGTCAGACAACGAATACCTTCATACAGGACATTTTTCGAACCACTGCTTGATTCAATGACAACCGTATAACGCACCACACCAGTAGGTGTGCTTTCGATACTTTTCGGGTCCACATAAAAATTAAGTGGTTGGCCACCCCGGTCGATATCCACCTTGATGAGGCTGTCAGCCTGTGGATAGGACGGCAAGACGACATTACCCTCTTGCCATTTTGCACCCTCGATATAACCACCTAAATCCGTTTCACCATCCTCGAGGCCCTGTTGTGCGTAACACGGAGAGGTAACAATAATGCCGGACAGGCACAGACGATAGTACAGTGACGTAGACGTTCTCATAACCCTGACAGTGTACCGTGCTGTGCGCGAAGGTCAAAGCACCCTTTGCTACTGTTCAGTCCAGGTCGGCGGCGAGGCTGTCGCGGATCGGGGCCAGCAGGGGCTCGACACTCGTCGTGTATACCGGGTGGTCAATACCTGCTGAGATTGAGGCATCGCCCTTCACGGCACGGGCCATATCCGGTGTCAGCTCAAAACGCATGAAGTGGACTGCCGAGGTCTTCGTGTCATCACTGCGTTCAAGGTCTTCGTCGGCAATGGCATAGATACGGTCAAAATCTGCTACCTGCATCCACACCTTGTCCTCGATGCCGACCATCTTTTCCAGTGCTTCCTGGCGCTCAGCCACGTCGACATACTCGATCATGAAGGTTGCCTTCCAGTTGCAGCCGTCGGGGATTAACGGGTTGTAGGCATCGAGTTCTTCCTTGATTCCATCTGCCTCGAAGATACGCTCAATGCGCAGCATCTCCTGTACCTGATACTGAATAGTCAGCTGGTCTTCAAAGTACAGGGTGCAGTGGTCACCGAGCATTAACTGGCGGTTCTTCTTATGCGACATGACCCTGGCGCGGAAATCGGCACGCTCAGCCGCATACGTTTCAAGGCTCATCAGGTTATCACGGGATAATTTGCTCATAATCGTTTCACTTTTTGTTAAATACCATAGGCCTTGCGTAGCAGGGTCAGAGGATGCTCAGGCTTTGAACCATCATCAAGGCCGTTGGCAATTTGTTCACCCGCCATCGGGCAATCACTTGAATAATGATCAGGCTGTGCGTTTTTGACCCTGTTTACAACGGGCCTGGCGATCTTCATCGAAATCTCATGAAATTCCTTTTTCACCGCGTAGGTTCCATCGTGTCCGGAACAGCGTTCAATCGCCTCTACCTCGGTCGCTGGAACCAGTTGCAGGATATCGCGGGTCTTCATGCCGATCTTCTGTACACGCTGGTGACAGGCGACATGGTAGCTGATCTTGCCAAGACCGGTCGCAAAATCAGTTTTCAACAGGCCGTCTTTATGGCGCAGCATCAGGTATTCAAACGGGTCATAGATCGCGTTTTTGACCTTCTGTACATCGGCATCGTCCGGGAACATGAGCGGCAGTTCCTGCTTGAACATGAGTACACAGGATGGCACCGGCGCAATAATGTCCCAACCGGCATCAATCATCTTCACCAGTTCAGGAATATTGACGTCTTTTGCCTGTTCCACCGCATCAAGGTCACCCAGTTCCAGCTTTGGCATACCACAACACTGTTCCTTGTCGACCAGTGTGACCGGGATGTTGTTATGGGCAAAAACTGCAAGCAGATCTTCACCCAGCTCCGGCGCGTTATGGTTACCGTAACAGGTTGCAAACAGGGCGACGCGGCCACGTGTCTGGTCGGTGCCTTCATAGATATCCGCATCCAGACCATTGTTGGTAACGCGCTTGCGCAGCGGCTTAGAGTGGTAAGTAGGTACCACGGCATCGGCATGCACACCGAGTGTGCTTTCGAGTAATTTACGCATCGCGCCATTGCGGTTCGCGGTATTCACAATGCCGGATACGATCGGGATGCCGGCAAGTGAACCGACACTGTCTGTCGCAGACAGGATCTTGTCGCGCGTACTGGCACCCTGCTTACGGAATTTCTGTGCCTTGGCACGCAACATCGTATGCGGGAAATCGAGGTTCCATTCATGTGGCGGCACATAGGGGCACTTGGTCAGGTAACACAGATCACACAGGTAACAATGATCAACGACCTGCCAGTAATCCTGTTTCGCGACACCGTCGACTTCCATCGTGTCGGATTCATCAACAAGGTCAAACAGGGTCGGGAAGCTGTTACACAGGCTTACGCAACGGCGGCAACCATGACAAATATCGAATATACGCTCGAGTTCCTTGAATAAGTCATCTTCGTCCCAGAAGGCTTCGCTCATCCAGTCAAGCGGGTGACGAGTTGGGGCCTCAAGACTGCCTTCACGCACGCTACTCATAACATAACTTCCCTGAATCTGAATATCGGATTACAGACGTCAGGGCCGGCATGAAAGCCGGCCCTGACAAAGCACTATACAAACGACACAATCTTAGGCGTCGAGTGTATCCAGGGCCTTCTGGAAACGGTTGGCGTGTGAACGCTCAGCCTTGGCCAGTGTTTCGAACCAGTCCGCGATTTCGTCAAAGCCTTCTTCACGTGCTGACTTGGCCATACCCGGGTACATATCTGTGTATTCGTGTGTTTCACCGGCAATTGATGCCTTCAGGTTATCTGAAGTTGCACCGATTGGCAGGCCTGTAGCTGGATCGCCGACCGCTTCAAGGTACTCGAGGTGGCCATGCGCATGGCCGGTTTCACCTTCAGCTGTTGAACGGAATACCGTGGCAACATCGTTGTAGCCTTCTACGTCAGCCTTGGCTGCGAAATAAAGGTAACGGCGGTTTGCCTGTGATTCACCGGCAAATGCGTCTTTCAGGTTTTGTTCAGTTTTGCTGCCTTTAAGGTCCATACGGATTCCCTCCAAATAGTATTGTTACTTGTGTTGTTGTCGGCCTTTACGGCCATTAATTAGACTAAGTCTAAATCTAAACCATCGTCTGAAAACTGTCAAGAGAAGCATCATATCCAGGCTTTGGTCCGCAAGGGTTTGACGCTGACGGCTACGCTGCTGTAACGTACGCGCGAATAGCCTAGAATATGCCCTTTAGGGCAAAATTAAAAGATACGAACCGTGCCAAAGAAACCAGATAAACAAACAGTACCGGATGACTTCGAGACAGCCCTCGCTGAACTCGAGTCCCTTGTCGAACGCATGGAACAGGGCGAAACAAAGCTCGAAGATGCCCTGCAGGATTTTGAACGCGGTATCGCCCTGACCCGGGCCTGTCGCCAGTCACTCACTGACGCGGAGCAGAAGGTACAGATCCTGCTCGATCAGGATGCAGATGCGGAGCCGGAAACCTTTGACGACGGTGACTGAAAACGAGGCGTTACAGGAACGTATCCGGCAATGCCAGCAACGTGTCGAACAGGCACTTGAGCACTGGCTTCCTGGTGATCAAACCCTGCCGGAAGAACTACATGCCGCCATGCGTTATAGCGTCCTCAATGGCGGCAAGCGAGTACGTGCCGTACTTGTGTATTTAACTGGTCAGGCTCTCGGCTTGTCAACCGAGGTGCTAGATGGCCCTGCCTGTGCAGTGGAGATCATTCACGCCTATTCACTCATCCATGACGACCTACCCGCGATGGATGATGATGACCTGCGCCGCGGCAAACCTACCTGTCACAAAGCCTTTAATGAAGCAGTCGCAGTGCTCGCCGGTGATGCCCTACATTCTTTGGCGTTTTACATCCTTGCCCACGATCCAGCCATGCAGGCAGACAGCACTAAACGCCTGCACATGGTTGAATGCCTTGCACGTGCCATCGGCTCCCGTGGTATGGCAGGCGGCCAGGCCATCGACCTTGCCAGTGAAGGCAAACAGCTGTCACTGGCCGAGCTTGAAAATATGCACATTCACAAGACTGGCGCGCTGATTCGCGTCAGTGTCGAAATCGCTGCCCTGTCCGGTAACTGTCCCGAGGCGATCCGCAAGGCACTGGATAAGTATGCCAAATGCATCGGTCTTTCTTTCCAGATCAGGGATGACATCCTCGATATTGAGGGTGACACTGAGACACTTGGTAAACCGCAGGGCGCCGATATTGCCCGCAATAAATCTACCTACCCGTCGCTGCTCGGTATGACCGAGGCCAAGAAGTGGGCACTGGATCTGCATACAGACGCCCTGCAGGCGCTCGAAATACTCGATGAAAAAGCTGATCCTTTACGCTGGTTATCCGCCTATATTATCGAGCGCCGTCATTAATCCAGGCGTTCAGCAGGAAAAATAGCTGTTTTATTGCCCTATTATCGACTCTGGTCTTGCATGTTTGCGGCCAAAGTCCGATCATTGCGGGCCAACTTTTTGTAAGAATCATCTATGGCTGCGAATGAACATTTTCCGCTGCTCGGGGGGATTGAAAACCCGGACGATATGCGGACCTTTTCTGAAGTACAACTCACTGATCTTGCAGCTGAGATCCGTACATTTCTCATCGATAGCGTGAGTCGCACGGGTGGCCACCTCGCGGCCAACCTCGGTACAGTTGAACTTAGTATTGCCCTGCACTACGTCTTTAACACGCCGGACGACCGTATCGTCTGGGATGTCGGCCACCAGAGTTACATCCACAAGATCCTCACTGGCAGGCGCGATGCCATGGACACGATCCGCCAACGAGGTGGCCTGTCCGGTTTCCCGAAACGCAGTGAAAGTGAATACGACAGCTTTGGTGTCGGTCACTCGAGTACTTCCATCAGTGCCGCACTCGGTATGGCACTGGCAGCCAGTCAGACCGGCAGTGACCGCCGTGTGTGCGCGGTGATCGGAGATGGCGCAATGACGGCCGGCATGGCCTTCGAGGCCCTCAACCATGCAGGTGATCTGGATGCCAACCTTCTCGTGATCCTCAACGACAACGACATGTCGATTTCGCCGAATGTCGGTGGCCTGTCAAATTACCTTGCGCGTGTACTGTCGAGTAAATTGTATTCAGGCATGCGTGAGGGAAGTAAGAAGGTTCTCGGTACCGTACCCCCGGTATGGGAGTTTGCACGCCGCGCCGAAGAACATGTCAAAGGCATGGTCGTTCCAGGCACCCTGTTTGAAGAACTCGGCTTTAACTACATCGGCCCGATTGATGGCCATGACCTGCCGACCCTGGTGAAGACTCTGCGCAACCTGCGCGGTCTGCATGGTCCACAGTTCCTGCATATCGTCACCCAGAAGGGTAAAGGCTATGCGCCGGCTGAAGACAATCCCTGTGGCTTCCACGGTGTATCCAGATTTGATCCGGAAAGTGGTGAAGCCCTTGCCAAACCGGGCAGCACGCCCAGCTATACGCAAGTATTCGGTCAGTGGCTGTGTGACATGGCCACACAGGATGAGCGCCTTGTCGCGATTACTCCTGCGATGCGAGAAGGCTCCGGCATGGTTGAGTTTGCCGAGCGTTTCCCGGAACGTTATTTCGATGTTGGTATCGCAGAACAACACAGTGTCACCCTTGCCGCCGGCCTGGCCTGTGACAAGGCAAAACCTGTTGTCGCAATTTACTCAACCTTCCTGCAACGAGCCTATGACCAGCTCATCCACGATGTTGCCCTGCAAAACCTGCCCGTTCTATTTGCCATTGACCGCGCCGGCCTGGTTGGTCCTGATGGTGCGACCCACGCGGGCATGTTTGACCTGAGTTTCCTGCGCTGTGTCCCGAACATGGTCGTCATGACCCCGACAAATGAAAATGAATGTCGTCAGATGCTCTACACAGGCTTTTTGCATAATGGGCCTGTCGCAGTACGTTACCCGCGTGGAACCGGGAATGGCACAGCTATCGAGCCTGAGATGACCGCAATCCCGATGGGCAAGGGCGAAATCCTGCGCGAGGGCAAGCAAACTGCCCTGCTCGTATTCGGCAGCCCGCTGAAAGAGGCACTGGAAGCTGCAACAACCCTTGATGCTACCGTTGCCAACATGCGCTTTGTCAAACCCCTCGATGACCAACTCGTCGCAAAGCTGGCTGCCAGTCATGATCTGCTCGTGACCATCGAGGAAAACGTCACGGCAGGTGGTGCTGGCAGTGCCGTACAGGAGTCACTGGCTGCCCAGGGCATCACGATCCCGGTCCTGCCAATGGGCCTGCCGGACCGGTTTGTCGACCATGGCAGCCGCGAAACACTGTTAAGTGAGTGCGGACTCGATTCTGGTGCTATAATCCGCGCCGTTGAAAACAGGCTGGCTGACGAAAATTGCGTGTCGCGGCCTGTACGCGTAAAATAATTACCCAGCATTTTGGTCAGGTTTATAGATGGGCGCTCGCTATACATTAAAAGTTGTTTCCGATTTTGCGTCGGCCCATACCCTGCGGGATTATCCCGGGGCGTGCAGCCGGATGCATGGTCACAACTGGAAGGTTGAAGCGGAAGTCCTTGCTACTGAACTGGACAACGTCGGCATGGGCATCGATTTCAAGACGATAAAGGCCGCCGTCAGGGAACTGACTGATATCCTCGATCATCGCTACCTGAACGAGATTGCCCCGTTCGATATGCTGAACCCGACCGCCGAGAATATTGCTGCCTGGTTATACAAGGGATTGGCAGAAAAACTGAATACTGACACTTTGCAGGTCAGCGCGATTACCCTGTGGGAAACTGAGCGCGCCTGTGTGAGATATACCGAGGAATAACCGAAATGACTTCAACGTGCACTCCAGGTAACGAGATTGCCGACGTTCAGAACAGCGAAGATACCCGCCAGATAGCTATCGACAAGGTCGGTATCAAGGACATTCGACATCCTGTTGTCGTTAACGACCGCAGTGGTGGCGAACAACACGTTGTTGCCAACTTCAACATGTATGTGAACCTGCCGCATAACTTCAAGGGCACGCACATGTCTCGTTTTGTTGAGATCCTCAACCAGCATGAGCGTGAACTGACCGTGAAGTCATTCAAGGAAGTCATGCATGAGATGACTGATCGACTGGATGCAGAGTCTGGTCATATCGAGATGAGCTTCCCCTACTTCATGAACAAGAAGGCCCCGGTATCGAGTGTGGAAAGCCTGCTCGACTACGATGTGACCTTTATTGGTGAAATTAATAAAGATAAGACAATGCTGACGGTGAAGGTTGTTGTACCTGTCACCAGCTTGTGTCCCTGCTCAAAGAAGATTTCTGACTACGGCGCGCACAACCAGCGTTCACACGTGACGGTTGCTGTACGCACTTCCGGCTTTATCTGGATTGAAGATATTATCGACCTCGTTGAGGAACAGGCCTCCTGCCAGTTATATGGACTACTGAAACGTCCGGACGAGAAATATGTCACCGAATATGCCTACAACAATCCAAAATTTGTTGAAGACATGGTGCGTGATGTAGCGGCCCAGCTGAACGCCGATGAGAGAATTACTGCTTACACGGTTGAGTCAGAAAACTTCGAGTCGATTCACAACCATTCTGCCTATGCGCTGATCAGTAAGGACAAGTCTACAGATTAATAACTCACTTAGTTTTTTTGACCAGCCAGGATATCCGTTGAACCTGAACTAACGCGCACAGAAGCCTTCGGCTTCATTGTGCTGTCTCATAGAACGCTTGCAGCGTTCATCATGAGTACCCCACCCTATCGGGTCAGGGCAACCTCACCACACCAAAGAACCCTATGGGTTCATTTTGGATACCCTAACCTTCGTTCCGAAGGTTCAGGGCAATCTCTGATGGGTCGAGGCATCAATATTTCTTCCTCAGCTTCATCGAGGTCCCCTCGTTTTTCATATCGAGCTGACCGAGAAATGACATACCGAGCAGGACCTCACGCGGGCTGCTGCTGTCATTCACAAGTGCTTTGACATTACTTATGCTGACACTGCCGACCTGGACCTTGTTGAGGGTTACCTGCCAGGTCTTGACCACACCCGAGGCGGTCCGGGCATAACCTCGCTTACCATATTGCCTGTAATCAATCCCGAGCCTGCGTGCCTCGTTGCGGTTCATCGCGATGTGTGACGCACCGGTATCAACAAGAAAGTTGACCGGGAAGTTATTAATACTGCCGACTACGGTAAACATGCCGTGCTCATTACGATAGATCGATACTTCTGGCTTCTCGTCACGCTTGAACTGTGTACCAATATGACTGCCCAGCTTGTAGCTGTCACGCCGGCCATCAATCTCGAGCACAGCTTCGTTGCTGTTTGACGATATCAACAACACACCCTCAGGCGAGGGTTTACCCGGTTTCAGGATGCGTTGTTTACCATCGATCTTGACAATGGCCTTGTTGCGGAACAGACCGAGTACCTGCAGGTCAACCGCAAGCGTCTCACCGGCCAGGGCAAGCAAGCTGACAAAGACAATGCTGCGTAACCGTTTCAAGTATGAAGTCCCGGTTATTTCCTGCGTACGTGGTAGCGTTCACCACTTGAACGCGAAAGGTCGATCTTGATTCGCTGTTTACTCCAGCCGTGGACCTTGTCATGTGCCTCGACATAAACAACCGACGTACCTGACGGGATCTGGATATTGCCGAGACTGCGGGTAAACGGTTGCTCATTGACATGTGGGTGGTAGAGCACACGGGTCTTGATAAGGTGGCCAGATTCATCGACCACACGCCAGGCATCGGCGTAATGCTCCCAGCCGGTATCGGCATGCTTCAGTGTAACCTCTGCGTTCCAGCTATTACTCGTTTCCTGCAGGTATACATTGAGGATTTCAACATCGTCGGCCTGGGCAAACTGACTGCCTGCTAACAGTCCAGCCATAAGAATTGCAATTACACGCTTCACTACTGCCTCTCCTTATTCGTCGGGTATTACTGCCTTATCCTTCAGACCCTGTTCTGTGAAGAACGTTCCGGCATCTGTTAACGGTATCAGTAAGGCCACCAATAATAAAGCAGCTGTAACAACGCGGCAGCGTAGATACCCGCCAGCACGTCATCAATCATAATGCCAAACCCGCCGGCAACCTTTGCATCCAGCCAGCGGATCGGCCATGGCTTCCAGATGTCAAACAGTCTGAACAGCATGAAACCCACCAGCATCCACACGATCCCGGCTGGGGCCATGAACATCGTGACGAGATAACCGACGATCTCGTCCCAGACGATGCCAGGATGGTCATGTACACCCAGCTTTTTCGAGGTATATTCACACAGGCCGATACCAACCAGGAACAGCAGTACTGTCAGCAGCGTATAGTGCAATATAGAAAGATCGGCTATCAGCCAGTACAACGGTAAGGCCACAAGCGTTCCAAACGTACCGGGGGCAAACCGTGCGGTTCCGCTGCCCAGCCCACAGGCCAGCAACATCATCGGATCACGCCATATCGAGGCAGGTAATGGCGCGTGCTTCATGTATCCACCTCGTCGCTGCTGATTGCCGAGAAATGTTCATAACCACGACCATGCAAGGTCACCAGCTCACCATCGAGGCTAAAACAGCGCAGGCCCTTTTCTGACTCGATGGTCCCAATCAGGGAAACATCCAGGCCAAGCGTCGCGACACAGGATTTGAGGGCTGCCTGGTTGGCCGCTGGCACTGTGAAGCACAACTCATAATCATCCCCTGAGGCAAGCGGCAGACTCCAGTCTGCTTCGCTGACGGTTTGGCGTACGTTATCTGACATCGGCAGGTCATCCAGCTGCAGGTGGGCACCAACACCACTCGCCTTGAGGATATGTCCGAGATCGGCAAGCAGTCCGTCAGAAATATCAATAGCTGCACTGGCAATGCCCGTTAGCGCCTGGCCCAGTTCTACCTGGGGCGTTGGTCGATTAAGGCGTTCGAGTAGTACAGTGTCCGGCTCGGCACCGACCAGCAATTGCTGCAGCGCCAGACCTGCATCACCCAGGCTGCCAGAAATATAGATTGCATCACCTGCCGCGGCCCCTTTGCGCTGCAGGTATTTACCAGTCTCGACGACGCCGTGCAGGGTCAGGCTCAGGGTAAGCGGGCCACGCGTGGTATCACCCCCGACAAGTTGCACGCCATGCCTGGATGCGAGCTTGAACATGCCGGCAGTGAACTCCTCCAGCCAGTCCTCATCCACATCAGGCAGGGTCAGCGCCAGTGAGGCCCAGCGTGGCTGCGCCCCCATCGCGGCAAGGTCACTCATATTGACGGCCATAAGTTTATAGCCAATATCATAGGGAGTTGTAGATTCAGGGAAGTGTACACCGGCGACCATCGTGTCCGTGGTGACCACGAGTTGCTCATTTTCGGCAAGCTGCATCACGGCAGCATCATCACCGATACCCAGAACAACGTCATTACGTTCGCTTGTGCGTGAAGTGAAGTAGATTTCAATCAGGCTGAATTCACTACACGCCATGATAGCAACCAGTATCAGGCCTTGCCTTTGCCCGCCGCCTTGATCTCGGCAGCACGCAATTTCTTCGCGACCTGGTCAATGACACCGTTAACATACTTGTGGCCGTGCTCAGCGCCAAAACGCTTCGCCAGTTCTATGGCCTCGTTGATCACAGCACGGTAGGGCACATCAAGACGGAATTCGAGTTCGTAGGCAGCGATGCGAAGAATCGCGCGCTCGACCGGGTCAACTTCGTCAACGGGGCGATCCAGGAACGGGATCAGGTGATCATCCAGCTCGTGCAGGTGCAGGGGCACTTCACGAAACAGCTCCTTGAAGTACGCAACATCAACCTTGTTCATGTCGTACTCGGCCAGAAACTGTGCCTCGATCTCGGCCAGGTCCTGGCCAACCAATTGCCATTGGTACAGCGCCTGCACGGCATTACGTCTCGCCTTCGTGCGTGCGTTACTCATGGCCTTCTCCAGTAGCAGTCAGGCTGCTCTTTCACTTATCGAGTTCGCGTAACAGGTTGACCATTTCAATTGCAGACATGGCTGCCTCGCCACCCTTGTTACCTGCCTTGGTACCGGCACGTTCAATCGCCTGCTCAATATTTTCGACAGTGATAACACCGAAACCAACCGGCAGACCGGATGCCATACTGACATTGGCAAGCCCTTTCGAACATTCACCTGCAACAAAATCAAAGTGCGGGGTTGAACCGCGGATCACTGCGCCGAGTGCTACGATCGCATCGTAGCGACCGGAGTTTGCCAGCTTCTGTGTCGCCAGCGGCAGCTCATGTGCACCGGGTACCCAGATAACGTCGATATCCTTGTCTGCAGCACCGTGCTGCTTGAGTGTGTGCACGGCACCATCAACGAGCGCCTTGACGATAAAGTCGTTAAACCGGCTCGCTACAAGCGCGAAACGCGCACTGCGAACTGACAGATCACCTTCAATTACATTTACACCTGACATGGAAAACCCCTTAACTCCAAATACTTATTCAAAACTGACATAGTCACTGATTTCAAGCCCGAAGCCTGACAGACCATGCAATTTCATTTTTGATCCCAGTACCTGCATGTTGCTGACACCGAGATCAACGAGAATCTGTGCGCCCAGACCGTATGTCCTCAGGTCGCCCTGCGCTTGTTGTGGCGAGTGTACACCACTCTGCTGCTGATGATAATTCTTGATGTGTTGCAGGATCGTGTTCGAGTCGTTTGCACTGCGTAAAACGACAACGATCCCGGAACCATTATCCGCAATACGCTGCATGGCCATATCCAGCGTATGCGTGCAGTCACTGAACTTGCCACCCAGCGAATCACACAGGCTGTTGAGCATGTGTACGCGCACGAGTACCGGGCCACTCATGTCCGGTTCACCGTAGACAAGTGCCATGTGGACATTCTTGTCATAGGCATCGAGGTAGGACACGAGACGGAAGTCACCGTACTGTGTCGGCATCGTGCACTCTTCCATACGTTCGATAGTTTTTTCTTTTTCGATGCGGTAATTAATCAGGTCTGCAATCGTACCAATCTTAAGGTCATGCTCTTCTGCAAAAATCTCGAGGTCATCACGCCTTGCCATGGTGCCGTCTTCATTCAGGATCTCGACAATCACACTCGATGCGGCGTAACCAGCCAGCTTGGCCAGGTCACAACCCGCCTCAGTATGGCCGGCACGCGTCAATACACCACCCGGTTGCGCCTTGAGCGGAAACACGTGCCCCGGCATGACGATATCTTCCGGTCCGGCATCACCGGCAATTGCAGCCTGCACCGTGGTAGCACGATCAGCGGCGGAGATACCCGTTGTCACGCCCTCGGCAGCTTCGATCGACATCGTAAAATTGGTGCCATGGGCATCGGTGTTGTTCGTCACCATGAGCGGCAGGTTGAGTTGCTTGCAACGCTCATCAGTCATAGTCATACAAATCAGGCCACGACCATAACGCGCCATGAAGTTGATATCTTCAGCCGTTACCTTTTGCGAAGGAAGGATTAGATCGCCTTCGTTCTCACGATCTTCATCATCCATCAGGATGACCATTTTACCCTGACGCATGTCTTCAATAATGTCTTCTATATTGCTTAATGGCATATCAGTTCTTCAATATTGAAATTAATCACCTGAAGCAAAGCCGTGTTCGGCGAGAAACGCCTGGCTCAAACCTGCTCCACTTACACCCGGCTGTGCAGCCTTGTCACCGAGTAACATTCGTTCCAGATAACGCGCAATCACGTCAACCTCGAGGTTAACCCTGCGCCCGGCTGTAAAATCAGCCATCGTCGTTTGCGCCAGCGTATGCGGCACAATATTCAGTTCAAATACATCACCATCAACCGCGTTAACGGTCAGGCTGATACCGTCGACACAAATAGAACCTTTCTCGGCAATGTATTTAGCCAGTTCTTTAGGTGCACGCACACTGAAACGTATCGAGCGCGCATCGGCCTTACGGCTGATGATCTCGCCAATTCCATCCACATGCCCGCTGACAAGGTGGCCACCCAGTGGCGTCGTCGGAGTCAGTGCCTTTTCAAGGTTCACGGCTGTTGACTGCTTCAGATCTGCGAAGATCGTCCTTGAGATCGTCTCACCCGACACATCTGCGCTAAAGCCATCATCATGTTTTTCAATCACTGTCAGACATACACCACTCACGGCAATACTGTCACCGAGCTGCACATCTGCAAGCGGCAGCGAACCGGTGTTCAGCCGCACGCGTTTGTCACCACTGATATCCTGTATCGAGGCAACCGAACCGACTGCCTGGATAATTCCTGTAAACATTTAAATATTTACTCCGTACTCAGGCCGAACCGTGAAACGCCAGTCCGTTCCAACCTTGCGTACATCATCAATCTGTAGCGCAACAGTTTGCGCCATGCTTTCAAGCCCGGGCAAGTGCAACAAGCCACGTGCTGAATCACCCATCAGCTTCGGCGCCACGTAAATAACCATTTCATCGATCAGACCAGCCTGCAACAAGGCACCGGCCAGTCCTGCACCTGCTTCAACCATGACCTCGTTCACCTGCAGCTCGGCAAGGTCCTGCATTAACGCCTGTAGATCGACACGACTTTCCTTGGCCGGCAACATGACAATTTCGGCCCCCGCATCCTGCAAGGCTGACTTTCGTTTCGGCGAACAGTCTGCCAGGGTATAAACACGGGTCTCGCCAGGCTGGCGGAATATCGCAGCCTGGGGCGAACTCTGCAACTGGCTGTCTACGACTACCCGTAACGGCGGCTCACTACGTTGTTCGGCTTCGTCACAACGCGCAGTCATCGAAGGATTATCACTCAACACCGTGCCACTGCCAGTCATAATCACTGAACTGCGTGCGCGCATACGATGTACATCTGCTCGTGCTGCCGAACCGGTAATCCACTTACTCTCACCGGATGCCATTGCCGTACGGCCATCCAGGCTCATCGCGAGTTTACATCGCACCCAGGGCCTGCCATCGCGCATACGCTTCAGGTAACCCGGGTTTAGAGCCTCCGCCTGTTCGGTCAACAGACCTGTATCAACCTGCACCCCGCCCTGTTGTAACAGTGCAATACCCTGCCCCGAAACAAGCGGGTTGGGATCGGTCATCGCGACCACCACGCGTGCTACACCGGCATCGAGCAGGGCCTGTGAGCATGGCGGAGTCCGGCCATGATGTGAGCAGGGCTCAAGCGTGACATAGACCGTAGCACCACGCACATCACGTGTTGCTGCCCGCAGGGCATTGACCTCAGCATGGCCTTCACCGGCACGCACGTGCCAGCCTTCACCGATAACGCCTTGCTCATCGGTTATGACACAACCCACACGCGGATTCGGGTCAGTGCTGTACAGCCCACGTCTCGCCAGCTGCAATGCACGCGCCATGTAGTCGAAATCAGCCGGGGAAAAATCTGCCTGTGCCATCTCTGTCACGCACCCTGACTAGCGTGAACCAGTCGGATCCGGCTTTCCTTTACGTGACTTGATATTCGTTACCTTGTCCCTGTCTGCGGAGGGTAACAGTGACAGTTGCTGACGCCGTGTTTCCGGTGAAGGCTCACGTTCAAGCCGCTCAATTTCTTCACGGAACTCATTCACATCCTCAAAGCTTCTGTATACCGATGCAAACCGTACATACGCGACATGATCAAGTTCGCGCAGTTCTTCCATGACGCATTCACCCAGCATCAGTGATGGTACTTCGCGATCACCCGTTGCGCGCAGACGCTGCTTGATATGACTGATTGCTGCATCGATCTGTTCTGTCTCGACCGGGCGCTTTTCCAGTGCGCGCATGATACCGGCAGCCAGTTTCGCATCGTCAAACGGTACACGGCTGCCATCACTCTTCACGATGCGTGGCATGACGAGTTCGGCAGTTTCGTAGGTAGTAAATCGCTCTGAGCAACTCAAACATTCACGGCGGCGACGCACGGCACCACCCTCGTTCGCCAGACGGGAATCGATGACCTTGGTATCTTCAGCGTTACAGAACGGGCACTGCATATCACCGCTCCATGTTTAAGTAAGAAACTGGCAACGAATATTACGCTTCGTAAACAGGCAGGCGACCACAGATATCCAGCACCTGTTGCTTAACGTTGTCGATGACTGCCTGGTCATCGAGATTATCCAGCACGTCACACATCCAGCCGGCAAGCTGACTGACATCACCTTCAGTGAAGCCGCGTGTTGTCACGGCTGGCGTACCGATACGAATACCACTTGTCACGAAGGGTGACTGCGGGTCATTCGGTACACTGTTCTTGTTCACTGTAATATTGGCCGCACCCAGTGCTGCCTCGGCATCCTTACCTGTAATACCCTTTTCAATGAAATCAACGAGGAACAGGTGGTTGTCAGTACCGTTAGAAACAACACGGTAACCACGGTCCATAAATACTTCTGTCATGGCACGGGCATTGTCTACGACCTGCTGTTGGTAGGTCTTGAAATCTGGCTGCAGGGCTTCAAGGAAGGCAACTGCCTTCGCTGCAATGACATGCATCAAAGGACCACCCTGGGTACCCGGGAATACGACGGAGTTGAGTTTTTTCTCAATCTCCGGGTTTGACTTGGCGAGAATCATGCCACCGCGTGGACCACGCAGGGTCTTGTGGGTAGTCGTTGTTGTTACATCTGCAATCTGGGTCGGGTTCGGGTATACATCTGCAGCAATCAGGCCGGCGACGTGTGCCATATCTACCATCAGGTAGGCACCAATCTCATCGGCGATATCACGGAAGCGCTGCCAGTCCACCACACGGGAGTAGGCGCTGAAGCCGGCGATTATCATCTTCGGCTGGTGTTCCTTTGCCAACGCCTCGACCTGTTCGTAATCAATCTCGCCGGTCGCTTCGTTCAGACCATACTGGATGGCATTGTAAAGCTTGCCGGAGAAACTCACCTTGGAACCGTGGGTCAGGTGGCCACCGTGGGCAAGACTCATACCCAGTACCGTATCACCCGGCTGCAGCAGGGCCATGTAAACAGCCGCATTGGCCTGTGAACCAGAATGTGGCTGAACATTCGCATAATCTGCACCAAACAGCTGCTTGGCACGATCGATTGCAAGCTGCTCAGCCTTGTCAACGTATTCACAACCACCGTAGTAACGCTTGCCTGGGTAGCCTTCGGCGTACTTGTTGGTCAACACAGAGCCCTGGGCCTGCATGACACGCGGGCTGGCATGGTTTTCCGAGGCAATCAGTTCAATATGCTCTTCCTGGCGGCGTTCCTCGGCTTGCATGGCCTCCCACAATTCCGTATCCAGATCAGCAATTGTCATCTCTTTGGCAAACATCCTGACATACCCCTTCCAGCGACCCTTATTGGATCGCAACCTATTGATTAATATAAATAATAAATGATTATATGCGCATTACGCCTATTCTGGGCGATACGTACATAAAACGGTTTCATCTAAAAGGCGCATAGAATACCCGATCTGGGCTCCAGATGCATGAATTGACTCGATTTGGGCTGTTTTAGAAGGGCTAAATTGTCGCAGTTTATAGCCGGGACAGACAGTCTATGCAGAAGTAGGCAGGCCCTGATTCAGGTCCAGCCAGTATTCACCGATCATCTCGACGGCATCAACAAATTTTCGGTAATCAACCGGTTTGCGGATGTAGCTATTGGCACCTGAATCATAACTTCTCTTGATGTCGACCTCTTCGCTTGACGAAGTCATTACTACAACGGGCAGGCGTCGGGTGCGTTTGTCGGCACGCATGGCCTTGAGGACTTCATGGCCGTCAACGCGTGGCAATTTCAGATCGAGTAAGACAACCTTCGGCTGAATGCTACCGTCCCTTTTTTCAAACTCACCGCGTGCAAACAGGAAATCAAGCGCCTCTACACCATCATGTGCCACAACAACGTCATCGGCAATATTGTGATGACGCAATGCTCGAAGCGTTAATTCCTCGTCATCAGGATTATCTTCAACCAGTAGTATTTTTGCGTTAGCAGTACTCACAACTCATCCCCCAGGGTAAAGTAGATCGTCGCACCTGAACCTTCCGTACTTGATGCCCAGACATTTCCGGCGTGTCTGCGTACGATTCGCAACACAGTTGCCAGGCCTATCCCCGTACCCTCGTATTCTTCATTTGAGTGCAACCGCTGAAACGGTTCAAACAGTTTATGTTTATAATTTTCATCAAAGCCGGCGCCATTATCACGGATAAAAAATGCCGCACCTTGTTCCATTTCACTGATGCCGAACTCTATCAGGGCATTTTCAGAACGTGACGTGAATTTCCACGCATTCCCTAACAGATTTTCCAACATTGTCAGGATAAGCCGTTCGTCCCCTTTCGCACATAACCCAAAAGTATTAGTGAACACGACCTCACGCTCGGGTTCTCTTTCCCTCAGCTGAGCAATCACTTGCTCGGCCAATGCGGATAAATCGATCTGTTTCTGAACCATGTCAGAACGAACAACCCTGGACAACTGTAACAGGTCGTCAATAAGTTCACCCATACGCTGGCTCGATGCACAAACGCGGTTCAAGTATCTTATCGCCTGCTCATCCAGTTGCTCACCACAATCCTCAAGCAATGCCTGGCTGAAGCCATCGATACTGCGTAATGGCCCACGCAGGTCATGTGAAACAGAATACGAGAATGACTCAAGCTCGCGGTTCATGGCCCTGAGATTGTTAGTGCGTTCATCGACCATCTCTTCAAGTTGCTCACGGTACTCGAACAACTCTTGTTCAACTGCCTTACGCTTAGTGATGTCCAGAATAATCGCAACGAAAACAAACGGCGTCTCTGCACGAGATAACTGTAAATGCACATCCACAGGATATGTTGTGCCATCTTTGCGCGAATGTACGGTTTCAAAAATCAACTCATTACATTCGCCTTGTAACAAGGGCATGACATATTCTATAAATTTGTCCTTGTCAAAATCTGGCTTAATGTCATAGGGTGTCATGTTTTTAAGTTCATCACTACGATAGCCCAGGTTCTCACGGGCACCTTTGTTTACACTTAAAAAACTGAAATTGACACTATCAAATATGTAAATCTCATTAAGAGACTCTTCAAGAATACGACCAAGTCTGGCATTTACTTCTTCAGCACGCTTACGCTCTGTGATGTCAGTCTGGATACAGATAAATTGATAAGGCTTGCCGGCCTCGTCGAGAAATGGAACGATGGTAGTGTCGACCCAGTATAAGCTGCCATCCTTACTACGATCACGTACCTCACCCGTCCATACTCGACCCTGTGAGATGTCACCCCACATCGATTCATAAAAGACACGGGTGTGATAGCCGGAATTCAGAATGTCGTAACCATGTCCAAGTGCTTCACGGCGACTGTAACCTGATATTTCACAAAACCGATCATTTACATAGGTGAGCTTGCCTTGCCTGTTACAGATGCCTACCACAGCATGCGCATCCAGGGCCGACTTCAAATCATTCAGTTCTTTATTCGAATTATAAATTCGGTGCGCAGCATAATTCAGCGCATGCTCGAGTTGTTCAATCTCATACGTGCCGGGTTCAAAGGGCATGACCTTGCCGGTGTTTTTATACAGGCCGCGCGCAAATTCAGTTGCATTGCCAATTGAACGCATCGGTGAGCGCAGGAATAATACGAGCAACAAGACACTGGTTAAAAAGGCCAGTATTGCTGTATAGATACCGTTACGCCATATACCCTTCTGTACAGCTGTTACGCTCTCCAGGCTATACTCCAGGTCGACCCATCCCAGGTTACCCTGTTCAATCGGCACATGGATTTCCAGTACATCATTCTTAACCCATGTCTTCAGCGTATCAGCAGTTGGAATATCATGCGTTTGAGTATCATAAACAGGCGTTACATTACCCGACGGTGAACGCTGGACGTGCCCGTAGACAACACCTTGAGAATCGAACACCTTCAGTGAAATGACATCAGCATAGGTCGATGCCTCCAGCAACAACTCTTCCAGAGCCCCTAAGTCTTTTACAACAATGTAATTTCCTGCCGCCGAAGCGGTATTGAACGCGAGGGTCCTGGCCTGTGTTTCAATTGCATTTAATGCAAAATCCGATTGGTCATTACCGGTCTTCCAGGTAAACACAAGAATGGCCGCTGCGATCGCAAATGCGCCAAGCAAAACAAGTTGCACATACAGGCGCCGTATCAATGGCGGTTTTTTTACGGTACGTGGTTCGATACTTGCTGGGGCAGTACTCACTCGTTTGGACTCCGGTATTTCTCAAGGTTTATTGTTTCAAGGAAGGCATAATCACGCGCATAGCTGGCATCTACCGGTTGTGAAATTTGTATTGCATCCAGCATTTTCCTGCCAGACTTGTCATTGGCAAGAGCCTTGAATTTTTCGACAAACTTATCACAAACAACTTTCGGGACGCGTTTATGGGCAGCGATTGGATGCGGTGCGACACCCGGGATGCTGTACAAGACGCGTAACGCGTTCTGCAGGGATTGAGGTTGACTGGCAAGACTGCTGTTCACTCCACCACCGGCAATTGAGAGTTTTCGTACAACATTCCTGTACACGTTTCCGTGGGTGCCCACATAATCGCTTGAAAAATCCAGTCCAACATTTTCACGCAGGTAGGCGCGTAAATATAAAGACGCCGCAAATGCATTCGGGGAAGGGAAGGCGATTTTTTTCCCCTGCAGCTGCGTAATTGAATCTAACTTGCTGTCCCTGGGTACAACTACAATACCGACAAGTTGTTTGGAATCATCCCGCACTAATGGTTCGTAGGGCTGGCTGCGACGTGCAGTCACCAGGTGATATGGCGACAGGTAGGTGAAATCGGGGCCACCCTCTTGCAGGGCCTTCTTGAATTGTTTGAAATCCTTATAGGTTTCTATCTCGATCTGTAGACCTGTTTCCTTCTGCAGCCGGGCAACCAGCGGCCGCCAGTTTCGATAAATAAATAGCGGGGTATACTGCGGCACAATACCGATTGTATAGGCACGCTCATGCTTGTCGGCAAAGGACTGTATGGACGGGGTCAACAGAACGAATAGCAACATGACTGTTAGCGGTCTTTTCATTGAATATCGGTACAAGTGATTCCTCCGCCCACTGTCCGTACATTTATTATTATTCTTGTTTCAAACCAAATACATGACTGCAATAACTATAGCAGATGAGAGCCGTAGCGCAGGGCAAGGCCGGGTTTTTTAACTTATTGATTTTATGTCAATTTCAGGCGGCAGGTATTGACTGGCGCTGCCACCACGCCCGTATACCGAGCAGGCTCAATAGCAACACGCCATAGATCGCAGGTTCGAGGACATCAGCCTTAACCAGCCACAGGAAATGCAATACACCCAGTACTGCAATCACGTAGACCAGTTTGTGCAGGGACTGCCAACGACGCCCGAGTTTACGGATGGAAAAACGGTTCGAGGTCACCGCCAGCGGTATCAACAATACGAAGGCCGTAAAGCCGACCGTGATATAGGGACGCTTGGCAATATCTGCGAGCACATCGGTCAATACCAGTTCCCGGTCGAGCCAGAACCAGACCAGGAAGTGCAACGTGGCATAGAAAAAGGCATACAGACCCAGCATGCGACGTAGCTGGACGAGCTTTGTCCAACCTGTCAGCTTTCTAAGCGGGGTCACAGCAAGGGTGATTAACAAAAAACGCAGCGTCCAGTCGCCAGTGAACAAGGTCGCATCCTTGATCGGATCCGGACTCAGGTTTTCAGTCACCGCATCTAAAACAAAAAGTGCCAACGGCACCAGGCAGACCGCAAACAGGACGGGCTTGAACAACCAACGCATCGTTTGTTCAGGTGTCATACGCTGACCTAGTAGAACTTACGCAGATCCATACCGCTATAAAGACTCGCGACTTGCTCGGCGTAACCATTGAACATCTGCGTTTCGATCTTCTTGGCAAAAAAACCACTACCCAAAACACGTTCCTTGGCCTGACTCCAGCGCGGGTGGTCAACGGTTGGGTTTACGTTCGAGTAGAAACCATATTCACGGGGTGCAGATTTGTTCCATGCCGTGGCAGGCTGTGTCTCGGTAAAACGTATCTTTGCAATCGATTTGATGCTCTTGAAGCCATACTTCCACGGTACCATCAGGCGCAGAGGTGCGCCGTTCTGATTCGGTAACACTTCACCGTACAGACCAACGACCATCAATGTCAGCGGATTCATGGCTTCATCCATACGCAGGCCTTCCGTGTATGGCCAGTCCAGAACGCGACGACGTTGTCCCGGCATCTGCACCGGATCGTACAGGGTGGTAAATTCGACGTACTTTGCCTTTGATGTTGGCTTGAAGCGCTTAATCAAATCGGCCAGCGGGAAACCGACCCAGGGCACAACCATTGACCATGCCTCGACACAACGGAAACGGTAGATACGTTCCTCGAAGGTATGTGGCTTGAGAATATCTTCGAGGTTATAGATGCCGGGTTTTTCAACCTCACCTTCAATCGCCACCTGCCAGGGACTGGTCTGCAGGGTATGCGCATTTTTGGATGGATCACGTTTACCCGTACCGAACTCGTAAAAGTTACAGTACGACGTGACATCTTCATACTTGTTAGGCTTTTGAGTGGTACTGAAGGGACCTTTTACCACGTCCTCAATTTTTGCGCGTAGCGCAGGCTTGGGCAGTGCACCTGCAAGCAAGTTAGGCGCGGCCAATGTGCCCGCCGCCGCCAGTGCATACTGACCACTCTGGCGAATGAATTCACGCCGACGTTTAAAGGTCTCCGGATCAGTAATCTCGGAAGAAAGGATATCGTTCTTGTTCTTGCTCTTGATAATCATGCCGGGTTTTCCTTGTCAGGCCCTGTTCTTGATTATATGACCCTGCGCCTGGACTAAAGTTGCATTAATCCACCCAGCATCGTGCATTACGGAACATCCGCAGCCACGGCCCGTCCTCACCCCATTCATCCGGGTGCCATGAAAACTGGGTAGTCCGGAATACACGCTCCGGATGCGGCATCATGATCGTAAAGCGACCATCGGTTGACGTCATGCCGGTAATCCCATGTGGTGAACCGTTCGGATTGAACGGGTATGTCTCGGCGACGTCACCGTAATTATCCACATATCGCAGGCTGACAAGACCACTGTCTTCGGCACCATCTGAGGTATTACGTACGAACTCGGCACGCCCTTCACCGTGCGCAACGGCAATCGGCAAGTGTGAACCTGCCATGCCAGCAAGCAGGATCGATGGTGACTCCTGTACCTCGACCATCGAGACGCGTGCCTCGAACTGCTCAGAATCATTGCATACGAACTGTGGCCATGCCTCGGTACCCGGGATCAACTCGTGCAGTGATGACATCATCTGGCAGCCGTTACAGACACCAAGGCCAAAGCTGTCATTACGGGCAAAAAATGCCGCGAACTCGTCACGTGCACGCGAATTAAACAGTACAGACTTGGCCCAGCCCTGCCCGGCGCCAAGCACGTCACCGTAGGAGAACCCGCCACAGGCCACGAGACCATGGAAGTCTGCAAGGCTGACGCGACCACCGATGACATCACTCATGTGAATATCAACCGAGCTAAAACCTGCCGTGTCGAACGCCGCGGCCATTTCACGTTGGCCATTCACACCCTGCTCGCGCAGGATAGCCATGCGTGGACGCTCTCCCTTGCCGATATACGGTGCGGCGATATTGTCTTCGGCATCAAACGTCACGACCGGCTGCATGCCCGGGTCGTTTCGATCCAGCAGGCAATCATATTCCTGCTGTGCACGCAGTGGGTTATCGCGCAGGCTCTGCATACGCCAGGTTGTTTCTGACCATGCACGATGCAGGTCAACACATGAAGCATTGAAAATATCGGCATTATCAAACCTGAACACGACGTTGTCGTCATCATTGAGGGTACCAATGACGTGACTGTAATGACCGAGTCCTGAATCGTGCAGGGTATCGAGTACCGCATCGGTATCACAATGCGCCACCTGGATCACAGCGCCCAGTTCCTCGGCAAACATCGCCGCCGTTGTGTCATCACCGAGTGCATCGAGCTCTACGCTGACACCGGTATGACCGGCAAAGGCCATCTCGGTAATCGTTGCAAACAGGCCACCATCCGAACGGTCATGGTAGGCGAGCAACAGGTTATTGGCATTCAGCTGCTGGATGGCCGCGAAAAAGTTCTTCAGTGCCTGCGGATCATCCAGGTCGGCCGGGTGATGACCAATTTGCTTGTAGACCTGCGCGAGTGCCGAGCCGCCGAGACGATTGCGGCCCTTGCCAAGGTCGATCAGGATCAAATCAGTATCACCCTTATCCGTACGCAGCTGAGGCGTCAGCGTGCGGCGCACATCAAGTACAGGCGCAAACGCGGTAATAATCAATGACAGTGGTGCGGTGACGCTACGGTCTTCGCCATCCTGCTGCCAGACGGTCTTCATCGACATCGAATCTTTTCCGACCGGAATACAGATCCCCAATTCAGGGCACAATCCCATGCCTACGGCACGTACTGTGTCATAGAGCCCCGCATCTTCACCCGGGTGGCCTGCTGGCGCCATCCAGTTTGCCGACAACTTAAGGTCACTGAGTTTTTCGATACGCGACGCGGCAATGTTCGTGACTGCTTCTGCGATCGCCATACGACCCGAAGCTGCATGTTGCAACAGGCCGACCGGGGTACGTTCCCCTACGGCCATTGCCTCACCACAGTAGTGATCAAAACTGCTCGCGGTAACAGCAACATCCGCAACAGGTACCTGCCATGGCCCAACCATCTGGTCACGCGCTACGAGGCCGGTCACACTGCGATCACCGATCGTAATCAGGAAGGTCTTGTCGGCAACAGTCGGCAGGTGCAACACACGCATTGCCGCCTCGTTGACATCAATACCAGCCGTTTCAAATTTCTGTTTCTGGAATGTCTTGTGATGAACATCACGTAACATCTTTGGTGGCTTACCGAGTAATACCGACAGTGGCAGGTCAATCGGCGTGTTATCAAAGTGCGCATCGCCGAGTACCAAATCCGTTTCCTCGGTCACTTCACCGATGATTGCATACGGGCAGCGCTCACGTGCACACAGCGCCTCGAATTCATCGATGCGTTGAGGGTCAATGACGAGTACGTAACGTTCCTGCGCCTCGTTACACCAGATCTCCATCGGCGACATACCCGGATCATCGTTCGGTATTGTACGCAATTCAAAACGACCACCACGGCCACTGTCATTGACAATTTCGGGCACGCCATTAGACAGGCCTCCAGCACCGATATCATGAATACTCAGGATCGGGTTATCGGCAAGGTTGGTACAGTGATCGATGACTTCCTGGCAACGACGTTCCATCTCCGGGTTATCGCGTTGTACGGAGGCAAAATCCAGGTCCTCGGCACTTGTGCCACTGGCCATCGACGAGGCCGCACCACCACCGAGACCAATCAACATGGCCGGGCCGCCCAGTACGACAACAGGTGCCCCTACTGACAGATCACATTTCTCGACATGCTCCGGGCGAATGTTCCCCATACCTCCAGCGAGCATGATCGGCTTGTGGTAACCACGTACCTCGTCACCGTCGGGACCGGGCACCATCTCCTCGAAGGTACGGAAATAACCACACAGGTTCGGGCGACCAAATTCATTATTAAACCCGGCACTGCCAATCGGTCCTTCGAGCATGATATCGAGTGCCGAGACAATACGTCCGGGTTTACCGTAATCGGTTTCCCAGGGCTGCTCGGCATCGGGCAGGCGCAGGTTGGACACAGAGAAGCCACACAGGCCCGCCTTGAAACGAGAACCACGCCCGGTTGCCCCTTCATCACGGATCTCGCCACCTGAACCGGTCGCAGCACCCGGTGCCGGTGAGATCGCGGTCGGGTGGTTATGAGTTTCCACCTTCATAATGATCGGCATCTCGGTTTCGGTATAGCCGTAGCTATGATCTACCGGGTCTGGCACAAAACGACTCGCCTGCGGACCATTCATGACCGCAGAGTTATCCTTGTAGGCCGACAGCACGCCTTCCGGGTGCAGTTCATGGGTATTGCGGATCATCGCGAACAAAGACTTGTCCTGTTCTTCACCGTCGATGATCCAGTCTGCATTAAAAATCTTGTGTCGGCAGTGCTCAGAGTTGGCCTGCGCGAACATCATGAGTTCGATGTCTGTCGGGTTGCGGTTCAGACTGGTAAAGTTCTGCACGAGGTAATCAATTTCATCGTCTGACAGGGCCAGGCCAAGCTCGGTATTGGCTTTTTCCAGTGCGGCCTGACCACCGGTGAGAATATCCACCGATGTGTAGGGGCTTGGCTCTGCCTGGCTGAACAGGTTCACCGCGTCATCGAGTGATTCGTACACAGCCTCGATCATGCGGTCATGCAGCTCGGCCACGACCTGCTGCAAGTCACTGCCTTCGAGTGGCTTGCCATCTTCTGTACGTATATAAAATGCCTTGCCGCGCTCAAGACGTTGCAGGTTCACAAGCCCGCAGTTGTGTGCGATATCGGTTGCCTTGCTGGACCAGGGGGAAATCGTACCGGGACGTGGCACCACCAGCAGCAACTGCCCTTCCGGCACTTCAACCGTGTTGACCGGGCCGTACTCAAGCAGGCGTTCAAGTACTGCCAGCTCATCCTCAGGTAATTGCGATTCCAGCCACGCAAAGTGCATGAACTCTACATCGATTCCGCTAATCGCGGGGACGCGATGACGGAGACTGGCAAGTAATTTATTCAGCCGGAAGGCTGACAGGGCAGGACAACCACGTAAACGCAGCATGAGGCCTCTCTTTAACATTAAACAAGACTGCTGGAAGGCCGCATGATACTGAAATCGCCGCCGTGTCGCCAGCAGATACACGGTGATCTGCGTGGCGCATGTGGAAATAGTTAGCTGGTTTATCTACGGAATTGCTCGACCTTGGTCTGCATACCGGTTACCAGCTGTGCAAGCTCCTCACCGGCCCTGGTGGTCTCGAACATACAGTTTTTCACATCTGCAGACATGCCACTGATATTATTTACATTTCTATTGATTTCTTCTGCAACCGCTGTTTGTTCTTCCGTGGCACTGGCATTCCGCGTATTCATATCTTCGATTACCTTCACTGCCTCGGTAATCAAGTGATTTTATCGCAAAAAAATGCCACCACCTGGTCAACAGGTGATGGCATCCTTGCTTTCGCGATTAGATTGAAATTAATTCAGTTTGAACTGGCTCAGTAATGTTTCAAGCTGGTTCGCATTGTCGGCCAGGCTCGCGCTGCTGTCAGACGTTTGCTGTGCATTTTCCATACTTTCATGACCAATGCGGGCAATGCTGACAACACTCTTGTCAACACCTTCTGCCACTTCACTTTGCTGACTGGCAGCATGGGCAATCTGGGTATTCATATCATTAATCGTTGAGACGGCCTGGGTAATCGCAGCCAGTGACTCACCCGCGCGGGCAGCCTGTTCAACACTCGAGAGTGTCTGGTTGCGACCGGATTCCATTGCTGCCACTGCCTTGCGGGCACCACCCTGTACACGACCAATAATATCCATGATCTCTTCGGTAGATTCCTGGGTACGACTGGCCAGGGTACGAACCTCATCGGCGACCACGGCAAACCCACGTCCCTGCTCACCGGCACGTGCGGCCTCAATCGCGGCATTCAGTGCCAGCAGGTTGGTCTGCTCGGCAATGCCCTTGATGACGTCAATGACCTTACCTATATCATCACTGTCATTTTCAAGCTGGTTAATCACACCAGACGTCTGTTCAACCTCGGAGGCAAGTGCCTGGATTGAATCAACCGTATTCTTCACCACAGACTGACCATTTTGCGCTTCGGAATCAGCGGCATGGGCAGACTCGGCGGCAGCGGCTGCATTACGCGCAATTTCCTGCGCGGTCTGTACCATTTCGGTAATCGCCGTTGCGGTTTGGTCGGTTTCGCTTTGTTGCTCGGTAATACCCTGGTTGGTACGTTCAGCAGTGCCTGACATCTGCGCAGCTGAAATCGATATTTCGTTACCGACGTTGCTGACAACCGACAGCAGGTCTGCCATCTTGGCGACGAAGGTGTTGAAGGCCTTTGCCAGTCCGGCAATTTCGTCCTTACCAGATTCATCGAGGCGGCGTGTCAGGTCACCCTCACCCTCGGCAATGTCCTGCATGGCAGTCACAGCATGTTGAATGCGACCACACACCGCAGCACTGGTTGCTATAGCACTGCCAAAGCCAATTACCAGGCCCGCGATCAGCAGGCTGATAACCAGGCCATGCATGGCGGACAGGTCACTGTCCATCGCGGCAACAGCCTCATCGACGTACTGCTTTTGCAGGCTGACCAGTTGATCAAGGTTTGACTTGATCGCGCCCAGTACCGGACCTATCTCACTGCGGATCAACCAGGCATCGGTACGCCACTGTTCACCACCATGCATCTCTATGGTCTTTTCCATGTTACCCATAAACTTGGCCTGGAGTTCTTTGACCTGACCAAGTGAATCTGACTGATCAAGGGTTAGCTGGTCTTCAATTCCAGTAAGCTTATCAATCAGTGCAGTAACATTTTCATTATACAAATTGATTTCATCAAGAGATGACTGGGCGCGGAAGGCAAGGTAGGCACGTACTCCGTTCATGACGTTCGCCCATGAATAACGCAGGTCATTGATATCGGTCATAATGGCCTTGCGCTCATCGTTGGCTTCTTCTTCTTCCTCAGAGAGCAACATCTGACTGACATTCTGCAGCAGCTCCTGGCTGACCGGGTTCAGGTTCTGCGCAGCAAAAACCATTGCCGGAATATTTTTCGCATCATTCGCAGCAAGCTCGAGCATCTTTTCCTGGTAACTGATGTACTTTTTGATATCGATGGCGATCTTGTTCACCAGTTGTGCTGAATCAGGGTCAGCCTGTAAAACTGGCATTGCAGCCAATGCCTTGGCATCTTCGCCAAGTGAGAACAACTCGTTATCGTAATTTTCGCGATGAACCTCTTCGCGACTGAGCAGGTAGAAACCCATACTTTGTGCACTCTTGTTCACCCTGTCACTCAAGGCAATCGAGGCGAGCATGGCGGGCTGACTGTCTTCAACAATCCCGGAAAATCCCTTACGTATACCCGTTTCGGAGAAAAGCACCGAGCCGGCGATGACGACGATCACCGTCAGAAGTGCACCAAAACTGCCCCATAATTTCTGTCGAATCGAGAAGCGCGACAGGGCCTTGTTAAGTATGTCCGATATTTGTGTATTCACGTTCAGCCACCCATTTAAATCAAGTAGTTAGTCAAGAAGATTTGTTAAAATTCATCAAACCTTCATATACGATTAACTGGGTTATCGGCTGACATGCTGTGAGCTTTAGTACTTAAGCATTATTTTTCGCAGCAGGGTATTAAGGACGGGATTAGAACTAAATATATTAATTATCAATGCTATACCATTCCAGCCCGGTATCCTGATCGGCACGAGCGATATCGGAGGTATGACAATCTAGCGCCTCGGCCAACGCCTGGCAGGCCTTTTCAGCGGTATTGTTCTTGTCACTGATATGGGCTGCGACAATATGCTGCAGCAGTGAAGTATCAAGACTGGCGAGTATTTCCCTGGACTGGCAATTACTCAAATGACCATAACGGCCACCGACGCGTTGCTTCAGGCGTTCAGGATAAGGCCCGTTCGCGAGCATCTCTTTATCATGATTGCACTCAAGCATGAGGGCATGGCAACCACTGATCATCTGTTCAATGTGCGGGGTTGAGCTGCCCGTATCGGTCAGAATCGCAAGCCGGTGTGCTCCATCAGAGAAGGTAAACTGCACCGGTTCGCGCGCATCATGCGGGACCGGGTACGCCTGCAACTCAATATCACCAATCTCAAACCTGTCATGCACATCGATCAGATTTAATTGCGGAACCTCACCATGTCGACCCTGCGCAGCGGTACCGCGTGTCATGTAGACGGGGATATTGTGCTTACGGGCGACGGCACCGACACCGTTAATATGATCACTGTGCTCATGTGTAACAACAATTGCGCTGACAGCAGAAAACTCCAGTCCCTGTTGCTCGAGACGCTGCCGTGCCTGTTTCTCGGAGAAACCACAATCTAGCATGACGCAGGTTGAACCAGACTGCACCAGCGTGGCATTGCCACGACTGCCGCTGCCCAGTGAGGAAAAACGGAACAAGATCGACCTGTTCTATAATTAGGTGGCTTTTATTTAAGCTGTTCGTGCAACAAGGTCAGGATACGGAATGCGGTCTTCGAGCTTTCACGTTTACCCTCGTCATTGAGGATGACAACCATGGTCTGCTGGCCCTGCTCCTTAAGACTGACGAGGTAGGTGCTCTTGTCCTGGACGTCGTCATCACTGCTGAAGACATTGAAGGTGAGCTTGTCCAGAATGCCTTTTTCCTGCTTGTTATTGCTGTCCTTGAGCGGGTCAACATAACGCACATAGTAAAGGCCGCGCGAACGGTCACGGTCTTCTACGGTAAAGCCAACACGATCGAGAGCGAGGCCGGTACGGCGCCAGGCACGGGCAAAGCCTTCCTTGACGTTCAGGCTGGCCACGCCAGAACCATTACGTGTCAGCTGAGCACGATTGATACGGTTCTTGCGGCTGGCAAACAGATTGCGTGCCTTGTTCTCCTCGACACCGAAGAAGATCGTAATACGGCGCAGGAATTCGATTTCGAGTTCAGGATCAGTATCACGCGGTTTCCACAATGTGCTCGTATTGGTTGACTGGTCGACAACTTCTTCTGCACCACGGTGGGTCAGAAACAGTTCTGTTGTACCCGGTTCAACACCTTCTTCAAGGCGTACCCGGTACTTGTCACGTGTCGCAGCAGAATAGATAGACTCGAACACCTTGCTGATGTTTCGAGTAATAAAATCCTGCGGGATATCAGCACGGTTTTCGGCCCACTCTGTTTCAAGAATACCGATACGTGGGTCTTCACGCTTGATCAGGAAACCGCTTTGCAGCCAGAACTCACGTACGCGTGGCCAAACCTGTTGAGGGCTACCCTTGATCACAAGCCAGCGCGTATTGTTATCACGCTTGACGCGAATATCATCCTGCTTGGGCAATACCGATGCATTGCGTACTGTGCGCACACCCTGACGTTCACGGTTATAATCAGAGATGCTTGCCGTACCGGCAACGGGCGAAATATCAGGCACAACCAGGCCATCGTCGATACTTGAAGAAGTCAGGTCGGGGGGTACTTCCAGGGTTGGGATTTCCGCTGTTTTACGGTAATCCACTTTCTTCTTGTCCGGCAGGAATTCTTCCTTGACGTTCTTGATCGTACCGCAGCCTGCAACCAGTGAAACCAGCAGGCTGGTAAACAGAATTCGTGTCAAAACCTTCATTGCCTTACCCCGTAATTAATCTGTCAGTACGCCGGCGTCTCGCATCGCCTGGCGTAAAGGTTCGTGATACTGATCTGACAAAATTGTCATTGGCAGACGGATACCACGATCAATCATATTCATTTCCATCAAGGCCCATTTTACCGGGATCGGATTTGCCTCGAGGAACAGGTTCGAATGCAGCCCTTCCAGGGGCGCATTAATCTCGCGGGCACGCGCCCCATCGCCAGCCAGTGCCGCTGCACACATTTCATGCATGGCCTTCGGCGCTATATTCGCGGTGACCGAAATATCACCTTTTCCGCCAGCAAGGATACAATCCAGCGCTGTTGCATCATCGCCACTGTAGAGGTCGATTTTATCACCACAGGCCTCCAGGATCTCCCTTGCCCGCTCAACACTGCCTGTAGCCTCCTTGATGCCGACAATATTCGGGATATCAGCAAGCCTTGCTACGGTTTCCGGCAACATGTCACAGGCTGTACGGCCCGGCACATTATATAGTATCTGTGGCACGGGCACGGCCTCTGCGACTGCCTTGTAGTGCAGGTAGAGGCCTTCCTGGGTGGGTTTGTTGTAATACGGTGTCACCAGCAGGCAGGCATCCGCCCCTGCTTCCATGGCACAACGAGTCAAATCAATCGCTTCCGTCGTTGAATTAGCGCCGGTACCGGCAATCACAGGTATGCGGCCAGCCGCTTTTTCCACAACGATGCGAATGACATGACAGTGCTCCTTATGATCCAGTGTCGCAGACTCTCCGGTGGTACCAACTGCGACGATCGCATCGGTACCCTGCTCAATATGCCACTCAACCAGTGCCAGCAGACCCGCCTCATCCAGCGTGCCATCCAGCTGCATCGGGGTCACTAGCGCGACCATACTGCCATGGAACATCTATAATCTCCGTCATTTACAGAAAAAACTGTGCAGGCGCATGGTACTGACGCCTCCGCCGGAACACAAGCTACTCGTGTAAATATCCAATAAACTCCGGCTATGCCCGTATTGAGCATTTCAGCGTGTCACAGCCGTGCCAGAAGTGTCTAATGGACAAAATCCCACCTGCCTGAGGGCAATTGGGCCTGGCTATGTGACAAGGGGAATAGCTCCGTGAGTGAAAAAGAATCATCTGTACGCGAAATCCGTATCAATCCAGTATTACCCAGCGAATCCGTGCTGGTTGCCACTGCGCGCGGCATGCGCCCCCGCAAGGAAGAAGAACGGGTTGAGAAAAAAACCGTCGAACATGTCGAGAAATGCCCGTTTTGTGTCGGCAATGAAGAAAAAACACCGCCGACCGTCGCAGCCTGGCCAACCGAGCAAAACTGGAGCGTACGCGTGGTTGAGAATCTCTACCCGGTACTCGGTGAAGACAGCCGCGATGACAGCCTCGTGTTTGGCCTGCAGCAGGTCGTTGAAGGTTATGGTCGTCACGAGGTCATCATCGACCACAACAACCACGGTATTGCTATCCAGGACATGTCCGTCGAACACCTGATGACCCTGCTGACTGCCTACCGTGAACGCATGGCCAGCCTCTACGAAGCAGACAACCGTATTCGATACGTGCTCGTGTTCAAGAATTTTGGAGCGGCCGCCGGTGCCAGTATCCCGCACACGCACAGCCAGATCATCGCCATGCCGGTGGTGCCGGAAAATGTTATCAACGAGGTCGAATACGCGAAGCTTCACCACGACAAACACCACCAATGCATCTACTGCTCGCTGATCAACGAAGCGCTGACCTTCGAGGCGACGATTTACGATCGCGAGTCCGGTGAGATCAAACGCAAAATCGATGTCGGCCAGTACGTGGTCGAACGCGGCGAGAAATTTATCGCCATCAAGCCGTTCGCGAGCCGCTACGAATGGGAAATCCACATCCTGCCATTGGACCACAGCGCCGACTACATCAATGTCCGTGATGAAGATCTTGAGGACCTGTCACGCGTCATGCGCCGTGCCATGGCACGCCTCGATGCTGTGATCGGTGGTGCGCAATACAACTTCTTCCTGCATTCATTGCCACGCGGTGACAAGTACTCGGATTGCTCAGCAAGTTATCACTGGCACATCGAGATCTGTCCGCGCACGAGTATTCCGACCGGCTTCGAACTCGGCTCGGGCCTGTTTGTCAGCACCATCAGTCCCGAAGATGCGGCAAAACAGCTGCGTGAAGTCAAACTGGATGACTAAAGCCTTTCAGACTGATAACGTATAACCCATGAACAGTAATTACCTCGTCATTTCCGCCGTTGGCGCGGATCAGCCGGGCATCGTCAATGCCCTGTCCACGAAAATACTCGATAGCGGCTGCAACATCGTTGACAGCCGGATGACCGTACTCGGTGGTGAGTTTGCAATCATCGTCATGATCTCGGGCAACTGGAACACAATTGCAAAGCTCGAGGCCAGTCTGCCCGGCCTGGAAAAACTACTCGGGCTGACGATTATTTCCAAGCGTACTGAAGAGCGCGGACAACAGGAAAACAAGATCCCCTACATGGTCGAGGTCGTCGCCATGGACAACCCGGGTATCGTCAATAACATCGCGGACTTTTTCTCAAGCCGGAATATCAATATCGAGGACCTGTCAACAGGCAGTTACGCAGCCGCCCATACCGGCACCATTATGTTTACCATGCACATGGTCATCAGTATTCCAACTGACATGCACCTCGGTGACCTGCGAGAAAGTTTCACCGAATTCTGCGACAACCTGAACCTCGATGCCATCATGGAACCAGTAAAAAACTGACAAAGAGCACAACCATGGCCAAAGCAAAAATCGGAAAAAAAGTCACTGATATCAGCCTGCCGGCAACGGGTGAACAGGAACTGAAAATCTCGGACTTCAAGGGCAAGAACATCGTGCTGTACTTTTACCCGAAAGACAGCACACCCGGTTGTACTCGTGAAGGCCAGGATTTCCGCGACCAGATAGCAAAGTTTCGCCGTGCCAGTACCGTCATCCTCGGTGTGTCACGCGACAGTGTGAAGGCACACGAAAATTTCAAGGCAAAACAGGAATTCCCGTTTGACCTGTTATCCGACAAGGAAGAAAAACTCTGTACCCAGTTCGACGTTATCAAAGAGAAAAATATGTATGGTAAAAAGGTCATGGGCATTGAGCGCAGTACCTTTATTATCGACAAGCAAGGCATGCTTCGCCAGGAGTGGCGCAAGGTCAAGGTTGATGGCCACGTTGACGAGGTACTTGATGCCGTCAAGGCGTTGAACAAGAACCAGTAAGTCGTTTTCATCACATAAGGGGACGTTTAAAGAATGACCCGACTCGAATACGAAGGTAAACGCACATTCGTTATTGATACGAATGTGCTCATGCATGATCCCTCTTCTATCTTTCGCTTCCAGGAACATGACATCTATATTCCCATGTTCGTGCTCGAAGAACTCGATGACAACAAACGCGGCACCTCTGAAGTTGCCCGAAATGCCCGCCAGGCGAGTCGTTTTCTTGATGAGCTGCTGTGTGACATTGATACGAGAAATATTGACGACGGCATTGTACTGCCGCATACCAGCGAGTCCGACCAGGCCGGACGCCTGTTCCTGCAGACGCGCCTGCTGCATGAGGAACTCCCTGACCTGCCCGGTGACAAACCGGATAACCATATCCTCGGTACCGCGCTTGCGCTGCAACATACGCAACCTGACACCTTTGTTACGCTCGTTTCAAAAGATATCAACCTGCGTATCAAGGCGACCATTCTCGGCATCCATAGTGAAGACTATTTCAATGACCAGGTGCTTGATGACGTTGACCTGCTGTATGCAGGCCATGAAGAACTGGATGAGAGTTTCTGGACAGAACATGACAAGGATATGGAGTCCTGGCAGGAAGAAGGTCGTACCTTCTACCGCGTCGCCGGCCCACAGGTCAGTGACTGGTATGCCAACCAGTGCCTGTCAATTGGTGAAAAAGATTTCGAGGCGATTGTACGCAATGTTGATGAAGAAGGTGCCGTCATCGAGCATGCAAAAAACTATCGTCAGAAAAGTAATTCGATATGGGGTATTTCTGCGCGTAACCGGGAACAGAATTTTGCCCTCAATATGCTCATGGATCCCGAGGTCGACTTTGTCAGCCTGCTTGGTGTTGCCGGTACCGGCAAGACCCTGCTGACACTTGCCGCCGGACTCAACCAGACCCTCGACCATAACCTCTATAACGAGATTATCATGACCCGTGTGACCGTGCCAATGGGTGAAGACATCGGCTTTTTGCCAGGCACCGAGGAAGAGAAGATGACACCGTGGATGGGCGCACTAATGGACAACCTCGAGGTACTCACCGGGGTGGAATCCGAGGGAGAATGGGAACGCGCCGCCACCGGTGCACTGTTACAGAACCGCATCAAGCTGCGCTCGATTAATTTCATGCGCGGTCGTACGTTCCTGAACAAATACCTGATTATCGATGAAGCCCAGAACCTGACCTCAAAACAAATGAAATCCCTGATTACACGAGCCGGTCCGGGTACCAAGGTTGTGTGCCTGGGCAATGTTGCCCAAATTGATACACCTTACCTGACCGAAACGACCTCGGGGCTGACTTATGTCGTCGATCGCTTCAAGAATTGGCCACACAGTGGTCATATCACCCTGCTACGCGGCGAACGTTCACGGCTCGCGGATTACGCCTCGGATACGCTGTAGGTGTTTAAGCTCTAAGCGGGTTCGTCGCCGTGCCACTGCCCAAGTGCTGGCCAGTCCTTCGCATTAATCTGTTCTGCGCTCAGTTCGGGACCTGTCCAGATATACACGTCGACTGCACCTGCACCGAGCGCCATTTCACGGAGCGCCCGCACTTCAATCTCGGTCAGGCCACCTTCAAGTTTTTCTATCGGATGCAGGATCATGACCGGGTTTGATTTAATCAACTTCGGCTCCAGCAGTTCATAGACAAGGTAACGGATAAAGCATTCTGCTTCAGTAAAGTGATCGATGATAGTACGCGGGTGTGCAAAGGGCCTGACAATCCTGCCAACATGACTGTCGTCTGACATCGAGGCGCTGGCGCTATTACCAACAGCAATGATCGTACCGTTTTGTGCATCCAGGCTGATGGCTGCCACCTCTTCGACATGCAAGCCGTTTTGTACGTCCAGAGCAGAGACATGGTCACTGGCCAGGCAGATATAGATCGTGTGTTTGAATCGCCTGAACAGGGTTTTAAACATGTATGTCTCCCGAAGGTTTCACCGCTCCTGAAAGGGCAGTGCGACTACGCAGTTTTGTCCTATCGAAGTACATTAGAAGTGACGTCCATTCAGTTACCCGAATAAATTACATTTCTTATTTAATTCTGTCGGTTCTAATCCAGTACTTCTCATCACCCTTTGGCCAAAGGATTTGTGAATATTTGCCATCAGTCGGCATCATGACGGTACGAGACACTTGAACTTGCTTCGCATACCTTACGTTCTTGCACTTACCATTTTCCAGCATAGCACTGCGAACGATTTCTGTTTCACGAGCTGCCAACAAGATTTCCAGGTCATTACACATCAAACCGGACACCTTACCTGACTTGGGCCCTTTCAAGCTGTCGAGATTATTATCATCACACGCAGACAACAGTACGACCAAAGACAACCCCAATAATTTTAGACCACGCTGAACTTCAACCATTATGTTTAGACCTTCTGAATAGGTTTTTGAACATCATGTATCATGACAGTCAACACTTAAACGTTAGCATAGCGTTTCTGCGCGATTAAATCCGGTCGGATAACAGTATCAGGGAAAAACGACAACTTCATCGCCCTCATGCCATTGTGTATATTTTTGCATCACCGCAGCAAAACGCGCGGCATCCATCTGGGCCGCCAGCCAGGCCTGCAATTTCGAGTAGGGTGCCTGGTCAAACCACGTCTTGTCGACATGCGCAAACTGGCGTACAAAAGGGAAGATCGCCGCATCCGCAATGGACATCGCACCTGACAGCAAGAACACATTTTTTTCTAACAATTGTTCGAGCCTTGCCAGGAAGACCTCGCCCTCTGCCCGGTAGTCCTGCATGCTGCGTTCAGGAAAACGTACCGCGTATTTATAGTGATCCAGGTGCGACTTGAAGTCATTATCATTCTGATGAATGAGTTCATCGGCAAGTTGTTGCTGGGAAGATTCAAGCTGACTCAGCCATCCCTCCGGATCAGACTGTGCCAGTGCCCAATGCATAATATCGAGGCTTTCATCGATCACCGTGCCATTCGCCAGAACAAATACCGGAACGGTTGCCTTTGGCGAGGCCTGCAACATCGCAGCCGGCATGTCGCGCAGCACCACCTCGCGCAGTTCAACCTTGCAAGAGGAATAGTGAAGTGCCAGTCGTGCCCGCATCGCATAGGGACAGCGGCGAAACGAATATAGAACAGGGAAACGTGAACTCAAGACTCAGTCAGCGTCACTGCTATGGATTTCATAGTGCCGCTCAAACAGCACCTGCAAATCATCAATGACCTCGATTGCAGCCCGGCCCTGCATGATGTGTTCCGACATCAGGCCAGAGGCTTCGTGCAGAAGTTTGTCCAGGTTCAACATCGGGTAAGTTTCAGACAAACGCCGCATAGCGGCGACAACCGATTCATTGTCAGGACGGGGCAGAGCAACCGGCTCGTTATTGTCAGGCTCAATCGCATGCGTTGAGCGTGAAACCATGAACTCGGCATAGTCAATCAAAGTATGTTGTTCTTCCGGGCTGAGTCGCTCGGCAAGGGATTGCAGTCTGTCAGTCAGCTTCGTCATCGTTCGAATGTATTTCGTATTACGTATTCAGAAAAATATCCAGCTTACTGCCTGCCATCATCTGCATGTTGTTTACAGTACTGGCGGGCAAATGTTAACAACTCATCCATCGCACGCAGGCGGAACTTCTGCTTCTGGTGAACAAACGAGAAAGGGCGTTCCAGTTGTGGTTCCAGGTTCAACGCTACCAGCGAACCAAGTTGCAGTTCCTTGCTCACCGTTGCGCGTGACACGACCGAGATACCCATACCGGCTTCAACGGCGCCCTTCACTGCTTCCGGGCTGCCCAGTTCCATGTTGATATTGAGCTGGCCCTTGAGGCCGTTTTGTTGCATGTATTCAGCAATGACCTCACGCGTACCGGAACCTTCTTCACGACAGATGTACGGGTAATCAATCAGTTCATTAATGGCAACACTCTCACGCTCAGCGAGTTCATGACCTTCAGGGACAATCAACACGAGTTGATCATGTCGGCACACTTCGACCGCGAGGTTCTTATTGCCAACAGGTGCTTCAACCACGCCAAGATCGATGATGTTATTTTCGACCATCTGCACGACACCATCGGTGTTCGAAACCTTCAGGCGCACGTTGACGTCCGGGTACTTTGACTTGAAGTCACCCAGCAGCGCCGGCAACATGTATTCGGCGATGGTCGTACTCGCGCCCAGGATCAGCAGGCCGCTGACCTCACCGGTCAATTCACGGACGGCATTCTCCATCTGGCCATACAATTCAAAGATCTTGTCGGCATACTCGAAGACACGTTTACCCGCGTCGGTCAGACTGATTCGGTTATGGGTACGATCAAAAAGACGTGTATTGAAATATTCTTCGAGCTGACGAACCTGGAATGTCACCGCCGGTTGAGTCATATGCAATGCCTCAGCTGCCTTGGTGAAGCTCAAATAACGTGCTACCGTATGAAAAACCTGTAGTCTGCGATCAGCCATGCCTACCCCGTTTAGAAAAGTTTTTATTTACCGGCTAGTTACGGTCACCCTACTGACCCAAGCCCTCAATTTGGGGCTGACTGCATAAACAGTGCTCACCGGATTGGCAATTATAAGCTATTTTTATCGTATCAAAAAGCCCATCCATATATTAATTTTCTGATATTCACTGCCGTTATGGCTGCAATTTCGTTATTCTATGGGGATGAATGCTGAAAACACCTCAAACCCGATAGCAAAACGCTTTCGCGGTTTCTTACCCGTCGTTATTGATGTTGAAACTGCTGGCTTTAATGCCGACAAGGATGCCCTGCTCGAGATTGCTGCGGTAATCATTGGTATGGATGAACATGGCAAACTTCATCAACAAGAGGCGCACGCCGCCCACGTTGAGCCCTTCAAGGGTGCCAACCTTGATGAAAAGTCATTGGCCTTCAATGGCATAGATCCCTGGCACCCGTTCCGCATGGCCGTTCCAGAGGCCGAAGCGCTGGAAAAGGTGTTTGAACCGGTCAGGCATGCCTTGCAGGAAACCGGCTGCAGCCGCGCCATCCTGGTCGGACACAACCCGTTTTTTGATCTCGGTTTTCTCAATGCCGCGATCAAACGCTGTAAGCTGAAAAGCCCGTTCCACGCATTCAGCAGTTTTGATACCGGCACGCTTGCAGCGCTCGCCTATGGTCAAACGGTGCTTGCCCGTGCGGTCAAGGCCGCAGGCCTGGATTGGAATGATGAAGATGCCCACTCCGCCGTCTATGACACCGAGCGCACCGCTGCCCTGTTCTGCGAGATCATGAATCACTGGCATGAACTTAAACTACAGGCGACGGGTTGAACACCGTTTAGATAATTAAAGATCACTGGATCCCGGCGCCCATAGAGCCCTGCGGGTTCATCATGGTGCCCTGAACCTTCGTCCCGAAGGTTCAGGGTATACTCCGGAATGACATAGATAGGGACGTTTTTAGACAGGATTTACATGATTAACAAGATTGTTTGCCTGTTACTTTTTATACATCCTGTAAATCTTGTTCATCCTGTCTACTTATGACCATTTTCGTCATACCCGCGCATGTTTGGAACCATCGAAGGAGAGTTAAGGTATCCATAATTACCAGAACCTGTAAAACAGGTTCAGGTGATCCCTGATGTATCTCGAAGAGATTCTAGGGAGAAATCCGAAGGGGGTCTATGGGTGGCGGCATCCAGTTACGAAAAAGGCCATGCAAAAGCATGGCCTTTTTTTATTTCTATGTAAGCAGGTTATTTAAGCTGCGCCTGACTCATCTTCGTCCTTGTCACCGGCAGCCGCCTGCGTCATGGTCTGCAGTTCACCGTTCTGGAACAACTCCAGGGTAATGTCACAGCCACCAATCAGCTCACCATTGATGTACAACTGAGGGAAAGTCGGCCAGTTGGCGTAATTAGGCAGATTTTCGTAAACCTCCTGGTCAGCCAGTACATTAACGTAACCGAACTCAACACCGCACTGCTGAAGAGCCTGCGCGGTACGACTGGAAAAACCGCACTGTGGAAACTGCGGGGTACCCTTCATGTACAGGACGATAGGTGTACTTTCGACCTGCTGCTTAATTCGCTCTAATGGATCCATATTACCGACAACCTCATCGTAAAAAATTCGTTTTGACCACACGGCCTACCCAGGTATGTATGGGCTTGATGTCATGAATCAAGCTGACCACACAAAATTGCAAGCAATTCTACAGACTCGGGGTCTCATTTACCAGACTAATTTACTTGGGAATAAATGGGGGAGGTCAGCCTATAAAATTTTACAACTCATTGATTATAGATAGATTAATCGAGACAGAATTTCAGGTCCAATACCTCTTCAGCGGTCGATATGGGTCTGCAACCAGAACTCCAGCAAGGCCAGGTGCCATAACTTACTGCCCTGGATACGCGTCATATGGCGTTCAGGTGCAGCGAGCAGGTGCTCAACATAGGCACGTTGGAACAGGCCGCGCTGGCGGCAAGCCTGCGAATCCAGGATATCGCGCATGAATTCATAAAATTCACCGCGTACATACTTAAGTGCGGGGACAGGGAAGTACCCCTTCGGACGATCAATCACTGAATCAGGGATCAAACCACGCGCAACCGCCTTGAGCGGATATTTGCCACCCTCCCGAAGTTTCAATTCCGGCGGCATCTGCATCGCCAGTTCAACGAGTTCATGATCGAGGAATGGTACACGTGCCTCCAGACCCCAGGCCATGGTCATGTTATCGACGCGTTTGACCGGGTCATCGGTAATCAACATCGTAGAGTCCATACGCAATACCTGGTCGGTAAACGTATCAGCGCCGGGACGATGCAGGCGTTCATCAATGAGACCCGAGGTGTAGTCGAGGCCGTACCAGGTCGGCTCAACGACACCGAGCCATTCATCATGACAGCGATCAAAATAATGTTTGCGGAACTTGTTGAGTGTTGTGTCCTGCTCAGCTGCCATGCGTGGGTACCAGAAGTAACCGCCAAATACCTCGTCAGCCCCCTGGCCACTTTGCACAACTTTTACTTCCTGTGATACACGTTCGGCGAGCAGGTAAAACGCCACTGCATCCTGGCTCACCATCGGCTCTGCCATATGTGCGACCGCCTCGGGCAGGCGTTGCAGTACATCCTCATTCGGGATCAGGAACTTGTGGTGCTCGGTGCCGTAACGCTCCACAACCTGGTCAGAGTATTCAAACTCACTGCCCTTCTCTTCCGGTTGATCCTCAAAACCAACCGAGAAGGTTTTCAGGTCGTCCTGCCCGGCCTCACACAACAGCGCCACGAGCAGGCTTGAATCCAGTCCACCTGACAGCAAAACACCGACCGGGACATCCGCCGCAAGACGACGACGGTCCACGGCGAGACGCAGGGCGGTGTGTACACGGTCAACCCATTCCTCGTCAGAAACATTTTCATCAGGACGTTGTGCCTGCAGGTGCCAGTATTGGCGCACCTGCGAACGGCCATCCAGTTTCAGCGTAAGTATTGTAGCCGGTGGCAGTTTGCGGACACCGGACAGAATCGTCCGTGGTGCCGGCACAACGGCATGCAGGGTGAGGTGATGATGCAGCGCAACAGAATCAAAGTCGGTATCAACATCACCGGCCGCGAGCAGCGCCTGCGGGTTGGAAGCAAACCTCAGGTGCTTACTATCGCGCGTGTAATACAGTGGCTTGATACCAAGTCGGTCGCGGGCAAGCAACACGTGCTGCTCGCGTACGTCCCACAACACGAATGCAAACATGCCGATGAAGTGTTCAACGCACGCTTCACCCCACTCCGCATAGGCCTTGAGGATAACCTCAGTATCACTGTCACTTGTAAAATGGTGACCCTTATCTGAAAGTTCGGCACGTAGTTCACGGTAGTTATAGATGGTGCCGTTGAAAACCAGCCAGTTACCTGTTTCCTGGTCCTGCATCGGCTGACTGCCACGTTCAGACAGGTCGATAATCGCAAGCCGGCGATGCCCGAGTACAAGTGGACCGCTTACATGGCGATCGCCTGAGTCCGGGCCACGCGGCACAAGCACGTCAAGCATGCGATCCAGCGCTTCAACATCAGGTTGAGCACCGTCAAAACGAATTTCCCCACAAATACCACACACAGGTTTAGTTCCTATTTATAAAACTTCAGCTTGTCATTTCGATACACAATACTTAGGCCGCACATGCTTGCAATCACGCCTTTTCTGACCAGCCACCACCACCGGGGGTTGCAACCGACAGGCAATCACCTTTCTCTACCTCGAGACTTGTCTTGCCCGGTAGTGCCTCTCCATTCAGGCGGTTTTCACCTGCCATCCCGGCTGCCGCAGAATTTAATCCCCACGGTTGATGTGTGCGACGCTCCGTCAACAAGGTCACAGTTGCCGGTGCAAGAAATTCATATTCGCGAACCAGACCATCACCGCCGTTTCGATCACCGCTGCCACCCGAACCACGGCGAATCGCATAACGTGGCACGCGCAATGGGTAATGCATCTCGAGCACCTCGATCGGCGTATTCAAGGTATTCGTCATGTGTGTCTGCACGGCGTGCAGTCCTCCACCTTCAGTCCCTGCACCCATACCACCGCCGAGGGTTTCATAGTAATCCCACGGCGCTTCACCGCGTGCCCCCATAGCAACATTGTTCATGCTGCCATGACTGGCCGCAGGTATCCGCTGCGGAACAGCCTCCGCAAGTGCGCCCATGATGACATCAACAACTCGTGTACTCGTTTCGACATTACCTGCTGCAACTGCAGCCGGGCGTTGTGCATTGAGCAGGCAACCCTCCGGTGCGTGGATGTGGATATGCCTGAAACTGCCCGCGCAGGCCGGTGTATGCGCAGGCATCAGGCAACGGAACACGTAATAAACACCTGCGGCAGCGACTGACAACGGACAATTAATATTGCCCTGTGTCTGCGCAGCCGTTCCGGAAAAGTCGACGTTGATTTCACCACCTCTTACACGCACCGTGGCGGCGATAAGGATATCCTGATTGCCCATACCATCATCATCCATGACATCCTCGTAGTGATATTCACCTTCCGGGATATCGGCAAGCGCAGACCTGGCCAACCGGGCAGCATAGTCATTCAATTCATACAAGGCCTGCTTGAAACCCGTTGTACCCAGTACCTGTACGAGTTCTTCAAGTCGTTGTAACCCTGCGTGGTTAGCCGATATCTGCGCCGTGAAGTCTCCGCGTGCCTTATCGCCGTGTTGTAGGTGCTGGAGGATATCCGCAAATACGGCCTCATCGACCTGCCCGGCCACGACCAGCGGTGTAGGCGGGATAATCACGCCCTCCTCTTCCAGGGTATTGCTTATCGGCATGGAACCAGGTGAATCCGCGCCAATGTCTGCGTGGTGGGCACGGTTCGCGACAAATGCGACCAGCTTAGTGTCTTTGAAAAGTGGCGCGATCAGGGTGACATCCGGTAGATGTGTGCCTCCATAGTACGGATCATTCAGGACGATCATATCGCCCGGCTGCCATTTAATGGCAGTCACGATATCACGCATTGCATAGGCCATACTGCCAAGATGTACCGGGATATGGGCAGCCTGCGCGCACAATTCGCCACTGGCATCAAACACGGCACAGGAGAAATCGAGACGATCCTTGATATTCGGCGAAAACGCCGCGCACTGCAGACGTGCGCCCATTTCCTCACAAACAGCCTCGATTCGGCTCGCAAATAGTGTAAGATCAACCGCATCCATAGGCGCGCAGTCTAACAAAAAATAACCCGGCGCATATGAAAGGGCAGAATATAAACTTTGATTGCATTGTTCATTGGCATGCATATAATAGCCCACTAATTTACTAGGCTATTCAAAAAGAAAAGGGGATCACTCCATGAATCCATTAAAGTCCGTACTTGGCACCATTATTTCAGGTGTTGTTTTAACCCTCATTTTTGTATTCGCTATGAAAGGTGAGGCTGGCAATCCTATTGAATGGACTATCTGGTTCCACGCTGTAGTTGGTGTTCTCTGGATTGGTCTTCTCTACTACTTCAATTTCGTACAGGTTCCAGGTGTTGGCCAGGCACTGGCTGACAAAGAGCCCGGGCCTGCTGCCATTAATAAATACATTGCGCCTCGCGCCCTGCTGTGGTTCCGCTGGGCAGCACTTGCAACATGGCTATCAGGTGCCGCAGCTTTAGCTAAACTTGGCATTCTAAAGTCTGCTTTCATGCTACAAGACCCTGCTATTGTCATTGGTGTCGGCGCATGGCTCGGTACGATCATGCTGCTTAACGTTTGGGGCATCATCTGGCCTTGCCAGAAACGCATCCTCGGTATGAAGGAAGCCTCACCAGAACAGATTGCCAAGTGCAAAGTCTGGGCCCTGATGGCATCGCGTACGAATACTATGCTGTCTATTCCAATGTTGCTTGCGATGACAGCCAGTACTTTCCACAATGGTGGCATGCCACTCTAAAAGTACGAAAAGTAACTCGGAAACACCGAACCCGGTGCCTCGGCGCCGGGTTTTGTTTTTTAAGATCCCGTGTAAATCTCTTGATTTATACGGATTTGAGGTTAAAATTTGATTTTGATTAATGGCGGTGCCCTGTGCGGGACTGCCATTTTTGTTTTTCAGGACTATGGAAGACCATGAGCAATAGCAGCAACACACTTATGAACACCTATGCCCGGCTGCCAGTGACATTCAGTCACGGTGAAGGTAGCTGGCTGTGGGATGACAAGGGTAACAAGTACCTCGATGCGCTCAGCGGCATTGCCGTCTGTGGCCTCGGCCATGCACACCCGGCAATTGCAGCGGCTATCAGTGACCAGGCCAGTAAGCTGATCCATACATCGAACCTGTATGGTGTTGCCACCCAGCAGCAGCTTGCCGACAAACTTGTCGAGTTGTCCGGTTTGCAGCGCGCCTTCTTTGCCAATTCCGGTGCAGAAGCCAACGAGGCCGCCATCAAACTTGCACGGCTTCATGGTCATAACAAAGGCATTGCCAAACCCAACATTATCGTCATGGAAGGCAGTTTCCATGGCCGCACCATGGCGACCCTGTCAGCCACGGGTAACCGCAAGGTTCAGGCAGGCTTTGAACCACTGGTCCAGGGTTTTATCCGTGTACCTTATAACGATATCGAGGCCATCAAAACCGTCGCAGAAAATACTGACAATGTTGTCGCAATCCTTGTTGAACCGGTACAGGGTGAAGGGGGAATCAACATCCCCGCCACCGACTACCTGAATGGCCTGCGCAACATTTGTGACGAACATGACTGGTTGCTCATGGTCGATGAGATCCAGACTGGTATGGGACGCAGTGGTAAATGGTTTGCATTCGAACACAACGCTATCAAACCCGATGTTATGACCCTTGCCAAGGCACTCGGTAACGGTGTGCCCATCGGTGTCTGCCTGGCTGGCAACAAGGCAGCTAATGTGCTGCAGCCAGGCAATCATGGTTCTACTTATGGTGGCAACCCGCTTGCCTGTCGTGCAGCACTGACCGTGATCGAGACCATGCAGGACAATGATCTCGTCAACCGTGCTGCCGAATTGGGTGAACAACTCAACAACGCCTTTACTGCAAGGTTTGCTAACAACCCGCATGTCTCGGAAATACGTAACCTTGGCCTGTTACTCGCTATTGAACTGGATATGCCGTGTGCTGATCTGGTGAAACTTGCGCTTGATAATGGTCTGCTGATCAATGTTACTGCGAACAAGGTTATTCGCCTGTTACCACCGCTTGTGCTCAGTGATACAGAGGCAGAGCAACTCGTTGAAACACTCGGCGATCTTGTCGACAGCTTCACGGCCGAACACGCCGCTGCAGCCCAGGCTTAAAACGGAATTATTATTATGGCTGTCCGGCATTTTCTGACCCTGCTCGATCTTGAGCCTGCTGAAGCGAACCAGCTCATTACACGTGCCATCGAACTGAAACGCATGCACAAGGCGGGTGAAATCTACGAACCGATGAAGAACCAGGTGCTCGGGATGATTTTCGAAAAGTCATCCACGCGTACCCGTGTTTCGTTTGAAACCAGCATGGCGCATTTCGGTGGCCACGCGATCTTCCTGTCACCACGCGATACCCAACTGGGTCGTGGTGAACCGATCGAGGACAGTGCCCGCGTATTATCACGCATGGTCGATATCATCATGATTCGTACCTTTGAACATGAAAAAATCGAACGCTTTGCCGAATACTCACAGGTACCTGTGATTAATGCCCTGACCGACAGCTACCACCCGTGCCAGTTACTCGCCGATGTGCAGACCTACGTCGAACACCGTGGCAGCATCCAGGGCAAAACTGTGACCTATATAGGTGATGGCAATAATATGTGTCACTCCTATATCAATGCTGCGCGCGTGTTTGATTTCAAACTGCGTATCGGCTGCCCGGAAGGTTATGATCCCGATGCAGACATCCTTGAGCCTGCCGGTGATCGAATCGAGATTGTTCGTGATCCGATCACTGCAAGCGAGGGTTCAGATCTTGTCTTGACCGATGTCTGGGCCAGTATGGGACAGGAAGACGAACAGGACGGACGCGCTTCAGCCTTTGCCAACTACCAGGTCAATGCCGATGTGATGGCTGCAGCGGCAGACGATGCCGTGTTCATGCACTGCCTGCCTGCACACCGCGGTGAAGAAGTCACTGCCGATGTCATTGATGGTCCACAGAGTATTGTCTGGGATGAGGCAGAAAACCGCCTGCATGCCCAGAAGGCATTGCTTGAATTCCTCATGGGCAAGGCCTGACTGTTATCTGTTCTACGCAATGTCTATACTTGCTATAGACGCGATAACCACAACACACCATGAGCACATTACTTGAAGTCAGTGACATTGAATGCCGTTACGAACAACGCATTGCGGTTCGTAATCTTTCCCTGCACGTCAACGAAGGTAATATTGTCTGTCTGCTAGGCCCGAGTGGTTGCGGCAAGACCACGGCACTGCGAGCCATCGCCGGCTTTGAACCGGTCATGAAAGGCGAAATCAAGCTCGGTGACAAGACGATCTCACGTGCCGGTTTCACCCTGCCACCGCACAAACGCAACCTTGGCATGGTGTTCCAGGACTACGCCCTGTTCCCGCACATGAATGTCTGCCAGAACATCTGTTTTGGTCTGCGCGACCTGTCAAAGCTCGCCATGAAGACGATTGCCGAAGATATGCTTAATGTTGTTGGACTCGAAGGCCTCGGTGACCGCTTCCCACACGAACTGTCCGGTGGTCAGCAACAGCGCGTAGCGCTGGCAAGGGCACTGGCACCAAACCCGGATGTCATCCTGCTTGATGAACCGTTCTCCAACCTTGATGTTGACTTGCGTGAACGTCTTAGCGCGGATGTACGCGATATTCTAAAGGGCCAGGGCATTACCGCGATTGTCGTTACGCACGATCAAAATGAGGCCTTTGCCATTGGCGATCAAATAGGTGTCATGCACGAAGGCCAGATCCTGCAGTGGGACACACCATATAACCTGTACCATGACCCGGCAAACCGTTTTGTTGCCGATTTTATCGGCCAGGGTATATTCCTGAAAGGCACACTCATCGCACCCGACACTATCAATACCGAGGCTGGTTTTGTGACCGGTGACCGTGCCTACGACTGGCCAGAAGGTACTGCCGTTGACCTGCTGTTGCGCCCGGATGACATCGTCCCGGATAACAACAGCAAACTGCTCGGACGTGTGGTGAACAAGGCCTTCAAGGGGGCCGAGATCATGTACACCCTGCAACTCTCTACCGGCAGCCGCCTGTTGTGCATGTTCCCCTCGCACAATGTCCACGAGATCGGTGAACAGGTCGGCATACGCATTGCTGCTGATCACCTGGTCGCATTTCAGCGCAGTGATGAACTGCGTTAAGTAATAACTGTGCTGCTTTCTACCTGGATAGCATTTAGCTGATGGCTAATCCTGCTGTGGACACTCACCGCTGGAAAAGATGACATCCACATTCAGCCACAGACCATTTTCATTTTGCATCTCACTGACTGCAGCAAGGTGTTCAGCACGGAACGTCGCCAGTTTGTCAGCAGGCAGGGCCATCAATGGGCCACGCAGCGCTGTATTCCAGACAACCTCCCACCACTTATCAACATTGTGCAGGTGGTAACCCATGTTATGTGTTTGCGTGCTGATGTTTTCATAACCAGCAGTGCCTAACAGATCATAGCAGGCCTGCTCTGTTTCAAGGTTTACAAACGCATCCGGTTCAAAATCTGAGATCTCTGCCATGCGCTGGATGAAATCATTAATCATCGGTGAGAAAGACTGATCAGTAAAACTGCTGAAGATCAGTTTCGCACCCGGCTTGAGTACACGTTGCCAGCCGCGCAGTGCGGCTTCCATATCCGGCATAAAGAAAACACCAAAAGCACACATCGCGGCATCGAAATAGTCATTACGAAATTCCAGCGCCATCGCATCCATCTCGTGCAAATCGATATTTGTCAGCTTCGAATGCCGGATATTACTAGATGCCTGCTCAAGCATGCGTGGTGAGATATCAATACCTTGAACACGTCCACCAGGCTGAATGACACGCGCCGCGGATATCGCTGCCTGGCCGGTACCTGTGGCAATATCGAGCAGGTGCCAGCCAGACAATGGTTGCAAGATATCCAGCATCTTGTCTGCACAGAATGGGAAAAACCTTAAAACTTCACGGTCATAGCCGTCAGCGACAGTATCAAATACCTGTGCGGTGCGAGCTGTATGTTCTTCATTTTTCATGATTTACTCGAACTTCGTTATCCGATCATAGCGGCCATGCACTCTATCATAGCTCACCGGCATGCTTCGCCTTGAGATCGACCTTCAGGCCGGTATAATGCCGACTTTTTGAATCCGGAACACCATTATGTCAAATCCTGCACAAGCCCCTACACTCGTTCACGAGGCCCTGCGCATCCTGGACCGCTGGAAGATTGTCCACCAGGACCAGTTGTCGTTACTGGCTCTGCCCAACGATATGCATCCCCGCATGCTGCAACGTTTACGCAAGGGTGATACCCGCTCGCAGGAAAGCCACGACATGCTTGAACGCATCCGCTGCATCTTCGATATTGATCGCGCCCTGCAGGTCATGTTCCCGTTTAACAGTGAGATGGCTGACTACTGGGTCACAACACCCAACCTGTACCTGCAGGAACGCTCACCGCTTGATGTCATGCTTGCACAGGGACACGAAGGCATGCAGACTGTCAGTCAACAGCTTAACGGCGCCGACACCTGGTAACAATGCCCGATACTATTGATAGTACGCCGTATGAAATCGAGGCCCTTGAACTTGGGCCAATGGAAAACTTTGTTTACCTGATTCGAGACAAGAAAAGCGGGCGTGCCGCAGTCGTTGATCCTGCCTGGGATGTTGGCAAGATCATTGATCTCGCCCGGCAACGTGGCGTAACCATTACCGATATCCTTCTCACACACAGTCACCACGATCATATCAATGGCATCAATGACGTACTCAACAACTACGATGCTCAACTCCACCTGCTGAAAAGTGAAGCGGAGTTCTGGGGCCAGTCACTGGTCATGCCCAGCCTGCATCATGGTGGTGACATAATTCAGCTTGGCGAAACTGAAATAAAAATCCTCCACACACCCGGCCATACTCCAGGTTCTGCCTGTTACCAGTTGGGCAACGACCTCATTACCGGTGACACGATGTTTGTCTGGGGCTGTGGACGTTGTGATCTAGGCGGGGGCGACCCGGAACAGATGTACGACACGCTGCGCAAACTGGGGCAGTTACCGGACACAACGATTATCCATCCCGGTCACAATTATTCCGACCACTCAACCTGCACCATGCACGAACAAAAAGAAGGTAACCCGTTCATGCATTTTGATCGTGTTGATGAGTTTGTGCAGTATCGCATGCACGATCATGACCGAACCCGTCATTCGCCTTACCATGCAATGAATAAAAAATGATGATTACTGAACCTGGTTAGGGTAGGCAATACACTACAATCATGAGTTCATCCATTAACATCTTTTTCTAACCACAAAGTTCACCAAGAGCACCAAGTTATAACAACTGACTATATAATCCTGATTTCTATACCCACTTAGTGAAACTTCGTGTACTTCGTGGTAAAAACTCCTAATATTTAGGCCCACCACTTATCCTGACTTCATAATCAGTAATTGCCTATTTCAGCAATCATTTTTATCTTTTTTCCTTTTCCTGTTTTCATGCGCCTTGATGTAAGGCAACAACGGTTCAACCGGGATATTTGCAACTGAACCGTATCGTGTCACCGCTTTGCCTAACAACCCATGAATGTCAGACACCTGTTCGTTGCCATTGTCCAACATCGCGCACAGACCAAACAAGCCACCGTGCTGAACCTTCATGAGTTTGCCATGCGTGAGGCTGTCGGTACCGTCGACATAATGCAGGACAAACTGAGCAGCCCCGACCAGGTGGTCAAGCAGTGCTTCACAACGGTCCCAGGCTACATCGTCTTTGCAGGTCACACTGCAGCCGCTCGGCAGGTGTGTCTTTGCAGCAAGTGAACAGCCGCACGCCCCTCCAAGAATGGCCTTGCGAAACGGGCAATGATCACGCGCCATAATGAAAATCGATCAGGATAATATGGCAACCAGGTAAGGAGACCAACAGACGATAAGTGACACTACGAGGATAAATTCGAACCAGAATATGCGCCTGAAACGTGTCCGCTTCTCATCAGATGCCTCGGCACTGAACACGCGGCTCATCAACATGTCCAGCAACAGGACAAAGATAAGTATGGTAGTGACAACCGGGGCGAGCACATCCGGCATCAGCCCCCAGCCTTCCATGCGGACCTCGGTACTGGTAAACGGGGTATTCGCCAGGCTGAAAAAAGCACCTAATGCCAGCATGGTGCGAAGCTCGCCAAGACTACTGAAAAACTCTCTAATCTGTTGCATACAACCGCCTGCTTTTACGAATAATTGACCAGGTAAAGATAATCCCACGTACAGCGCGTCAGTTCACCAAGACTTTCCATCAAGGTATTATTGGGCACCGCCTCACCCTCATGCACGCCCCATATATGGATACTGAGAGCGGCAAAACCTGCACGCTGGCGCCAGTTGAACATGTGCAGTGGCTTTGTTGCTCCACACTCTGCACATTGACGAGTAAAGACCTCGGGCGCCTTTGCCCAGCGCGGTAATAGCGCCTGCCATGCCTTATCCAGCGTCTTGCACTGCGGGCAAGACGGCGGACGCACATTATCTCCGCCGATAAATTCAACCTTGTCACCGCTTCGAACATCGACATGACAGAACTCACTGCCATATTCATGAATATCTTTGGGGGGTGCCAGGTTGATATTCGGGCTGCAACCGACAAAACTGATGTGATCGAAAAACCGCTCACCAGCCAGGTAGTGTCCACTAAATTCTGGATAACGACTGTCCTGCAAACCACCATTTATCAATCCCTGTTCGCGTAACAGGTTCGATATGCTCTCAGCACTGGCACGCGCCACGATAGAACGGGGAAACAGTACAAGTCGGTTATCAGGTAAATTGTCCATTTAATACCCTTGGCTTTCTCAAGTAGTCACGGCATTATAAGACGATATGACACTTCGACAAGCATCCTGTTCACGTATTCTGATACT
>Ga0316207_10000611_pt1 | contig 54047 bp, 49 predicted proteins | sample 6weekpyrite_MG_FD_204943 | JGI IMG/M metagenome (GOLD analysis project Ga0316207, IMG submission 204943) | Microbial mat bacterial communities from mineral coupon in-situ incubated in ocean water Damariscotta River, Maine, United States -... | ecosystem: Environmental > Aquatic > Marine >...
ACGTTAAGATCCTTAAATTCGACAAAGAGAAGAGCCGTGTTTCACTTGGCCTTAAACAACTTGGCGATGATCCTTGGATTGATATTGCACGTCGTTATGCTGAAGGCACACGCCTATTCGGTAAGGTGACTAACATTGCTGATTACGGTTGTTTCGTTGAAATCGAGTCTGGTGTTGAAGGTTTAGTTCACGTTTCTGAAATGGACTGGACTAACAAGAACATTCACCCATCTAAAGTTGTTCAATTAGGTGATGAAATGGAAGTGATGGTTCTTGATATTGATGAAGAACGTCGCCGTATCTCTATGGGTATGAAACAGTGTAAATCTAATCCATGGGAAGATTTCGCTTCTTCACACAACAAGAACGACAAAGTTATCGGTACAATCAAGTCAATTACCGATTTTGGTATCTTCCTTGGATTGGACGGTGGTATCGACGGATTGGTACATCTTTCTGATATTAGCTGGAATCTTACTGGAGAAGAGGCTATACGTAATTATAAGAAGGGTGAAGAACTGGAAACAGTGGTTCTTTCTGTTGATCCTGAGCGTGAGCGTATTTCGCTTGGTATTAAGCAAATGGAACAAAACCCATTCTCTAACTATGTTGCAGAACACACTAAAGGCAGCGTAGTGAAGGGTACGATTGTTGAAGTTGATGCGAAGGGTGCTAGTGTTGATCTAGGTGAAGGTGTAGAAGGTTACATCCGTGCCTCTGATTTAGCGCGTGATCGTGTTGAAGATGCTCGTACAGTATTAACAGCAGGTGATGAACTTGAAGCGAAGTTTGTTGGTGTAGATCGTAAAGGTCGCGTCATTACACTTTCGTTGAAAGCGAAAGAATCAGATGATGAAGCTGCTGTAGTATCTGATTACGGAAGCAACGAAGATTCTACGAAGACTACATTAGGTGATATCTTCAAGGAACAAATGGAAAACAATAAGTAATTAAGTATGTCCGGTGTGGCCTGTAAAAGGCTGCACCGGAATTTACTCCTAATAATAAAAGCGGGGATCAAAAATAATGACAAAATCAGAATTGATTGAAACTCTTGCGCGTAAGCAAAACCAACTTCCTTATAAAGATGTTGAGCTTGCGGTTAAGACACTGATCGAACAAATGAGTCAGTCACTCGCTACAGGGAGTCGTATTGAGATACGCGGCTTTGGTAGTTTTTCATTACATTTTCGTCCACCACGTATTGGACGTAACCCTAAAACAGGTGAATCAGTTTCTTTATCTGGTAAGTACGTTCCACATTTCAAGCCAGGCAAAGAGCTTCGTGAGCGTGTGAATGCTGCGGCATCTGAAAACGCGATTGTTGAAGTATAAACGCAACTGTGTATGATTTTTATTTAGGACGTCCTAAATAATATAAGTGTTTCTGGGTTATAGATGACACGATTTATAAGTATTATCTTTATTATTCTAATCGTACTATTGGTACTGCTATTTACTACGCTGAATGCAGCTCCTGTATCATTAAATTATTACCTCGGTGAGATTGAGCAACCACTTGCTCTTATTTTAGTTATTACCTTTGTTGCAGGTGCAATAATTGGTTTGTTATCGAGTGTTCTTGTTATTTTGTCATCACGGCATGAAGTTTCAAAATTGCGTAAGCAAATTAAACATACTGAACAAGAAGTATTGAATTTGCGTTCTATTCCGCTTCAGGATAAACATTAATATGTTGGAATTACTGGCGTTATTATTGCCGGTAGCTGCTGCATCCGGTTGGTTTATGGCGCGGCGCAGTATGCGACGTAATGCTACACCTCAACATGTTGATTTATCCTCAGATTACTTTAAAGGTTTAAACTTCCTCCTTAATGAACAGCCAGATAAAGCCATTGAAGTTTTTATTCAAATGCTTGAGGTTGATAGTGAAACGGTTGAAACACATCTTGCGCTGGGTAATTTATTTAGGCGACGCGGGGAAGTCGATCGCGCAATCCGCATTCACCAAAATATTATCGCCCGCCCAACCTTAAATCGTGAACAACGTTCGTTGGCTTTATATGAACTTGGGCAGGATTATATGCGTGCAGGTTTATTGGATCGTGCTGAAAACCTTTTCTTGGAATTGATTGAGCTTGGTGAATATGTATCAGAAGCGCAAACTCAACTATTAGAAATCTATGAGCAAGAAAAAGATTGGGATAAAGCGATTGATGTAGCGCGCCAATATGAATTTACAACCGGGGTACGAACAATTGCTGTTGTCGCGCATTACTATTGTGAGTGTGCTGAAAAATTAATCCAGCAACGCGATTATCGTGCCGCGCTGAAAATGGTTAAAAAGGCATTAAAAACAGATAAGAAATGTGTGCGAGCAAGTCTGTTGCAGGGGAAAATAGACGAGTCTGATGATGATTATAAATCAGCGATTACGGCATATCGGAAGGTAGAAAACCAAGACGCAGATTATTTAGCGGAAATTATAGAGCCTATTGAAAAGTGTTATCGTGCAACTAACAATCTCTCTGAATATAAACAATATCTTGCTGAATTATTGCAGCGCTATGGTGGTGTAACGATCATGTTGGCAATGGCTGCACAGTTAAAGCAAGAGCAGGGCGAGCGTGCTGCTGTACATTTTATTATTGGTGAACTACGTAAACGCCCATCTGTTAGGGGCTTAGAGCGTTTAGTCGATTATCATTTGCAAAGTACCGAAGGTTCGGCGCGCGAGAATATGACGATCTTAAGCGATTTGATTAAAAAATTATTAACAACCAAATCATCATATAAATGCCAGTCATGTGGCTTTGAAGGAAAAACGTTACATTGGCATTGCCCTAGTTGTAAACGTTGGAATACAGTTAAACCGATTCATGATATTGTCGAGGCCGAATAGAAATGAGTACACATTCTCACATCATTGTTGCACTAGATTACGCTGACGAAAAATCAGCAATGGAACTGGTTAATAGACTTGAGCCAGGAAGCTGCCGACTTAAAGTAGGCAAGGAAATGTTTACAAGGCTTGGGCCTAAATTTGTCGAGTCACTTTCGGCAAAAGGTTTTGATGTTTTCTTGGATTTAAAATTCCATGATATCCCAAACACGGTTGCTGGTGCTTGCGCCGCTGCATGTGATCTTGGTGTGTGGATGATGAATGTGCATGCTAGTGGTGGCCGCAGAATGATGGAAGCTGCGAAAGAAGCGATTGATAAATCATCGCACCAACCATTATTAATCGCAGTAACTATTTTAACGAGTCTGGATAGTGATGATATCCATGAAATTGGTTACCAAGGAAGTCCGGCTGAAAATGTAGCAAGTCTTGCTAGCCTCACCCAGCAGTCAGGACTTGATGGTGTAGTCTGTTCACCGAAAGAAGTAGTGAGTTTACGAAAATCATTTGCTGATGATTTTGTATTAGTTACTCCCGGTATTCGACCAGCTGGTTCGGTTGCGGATGATCAACGTCGTACCATGACACCCGCCGATGCAATCAAATCAGGTTCGAGTTATTTAGTAATGGGGCGTCCGATCACGCAAGCAGATAACCCAATGGATGTATTGAGGACAACTGAATCAGAAATAGCCAGTGTGTGAAGTGTGAGGGGTTAGGTGTAAAGTGTGAAGTAATCCATCGTCTCACGCTTTACTCCTCTCTCCTTACCTTCACAATAGCATCATCAGCACATTACCTACAATAAAATCAGCAATTACTTCCATGAATGGTTCTTGACCCTATAAGTACAACCTCCTATTGTTATTACATCGGCTAGGAAGCCGATTAAAAATTATTCACAATATGGAGGTGAACCATGAAATTAACCAATCTTATTGGTGCTATTGCACTACTTGCTGCAACATCCGTTTTTGCAGCACAACCTGTCAACATTAATACAGCGGATGCACAAATGTTGGCATCATCAATAACGGGCATTGGTCCAGCTAAAGCGCAAGCAATTGTAGACTACCGAAGTAAAAATGGCTTATTCCAGTCGGTCGCTGATCTTTCCAAGGTAAAAGGTATTGGCGACAAAACCGTACTTAAGAATCAGGATAATCTCAGTATTGGTGCGACTACTAAACAGTAATTTCTCCCCATACTGACTAATAGCAAGGATGCTATGTTGTTGGTATACCGCTGAAATAGTATGACAAGGACGTTTATTGCTATTCCCAGCATCTGGATGGGCACCTCGGTGCCCATTCTTTTTTTACCCTGACGACACTGGAAGTGGAGTTAGTAATTCAGAATGAACAGAACGAGCGAAGCTGGTGCTAGAAATCTCCCCTAAAAGAGCCAAGCTTGTTACGCTAAGATATTGAAAAAGGTAGTTAATTTTCATAATTCCATCAGTTATTTACCTCAATTTCATTGCCTTTAATGCCAAAATTTGCTTTAATCTTACTGTGTTCAAAGATTGAACGCTAAATATAATAATATCGGCTACGCAATCAGAGATATTTATAAGTGACTGATTTACAAAAAGAAAGCCAAAAGGCTTGGTATTTAATTTATGCTAAGCCAAATCAGGAGGTCGCAGCTCAACAGCAACTTGAGCGGCAGGGTTACGTGACCTACCTTCCCATGATTATGAATGCTAAGCGCCGTAATGGCCGCCGCCGTTATGTGACAGAGCCTTTTTTCCCCCGTTATCTATTTATTCACCTCGATCAGACGAGTGACAACTGGGCACCTATTCGTTCAACCATTGGTGTATCTAGTATTGTGCGTTTTGGTATGAAGCCAGTATCAGTCGGTGATGAAGTTATTGAATTCATCAAACAACGTGAAAATCCTGAAGGCTTGCATGAAGTGAAGGAAGGTTTGAATAAAGGCGATAACGTGCGTGTACTCGATGGACCGATGATGGGTCTTGAAGGTGTATTTGTTGCAAAAACCAGTGAACAACGTGTGATGTTGTTGCTAGAAATCATGGGTAATACAACACGCGTACAAATGGATGTTGATGCGATTGAGGCAGTAAGTTAAAGCTTGCCTGATTAATGCCTATGAACATTAAAGAACATAAACAAGAACAAATGACCTTAGAAGTTCTCGATGCAGTGGGGCGTAAAAGTGATATCAGCCAACGCCATCTGGCACAGGAACTAGGTGTTGCTTTAGGTATGGCAAATTCCTATTTAAAACGCTGCGTTCGTAAAGGGCTTATTAAGATTAGTGACGCACCTGCGAATCGATACCTGTACTACCTCACACCAAAAGGTTTTTCAGAAAAAAGTCGCCTAACAGCAAGATACCTTAAAAATTCATTTTCTTTTTATCGTGAAGCGGGTGATTCGTGTTTACAGGCTTATGACCAATGCAAAAAGAATGGTTGGAAAAAAGTTATTTTGTGCGGCGTATCTGATCTAGCTGAAATTGCTATTTTGCGTTCCTATGATGTTGAGATAGATATTGTTGGTCTTTACGAACCGCATACTGAACACCAACGATTTATTAATAATATGATTTATCGTGACTTAGATAAATTACCAGAACATGACGGCTTTGTAATTACAGATTTAAATGCAGCTAAAGTGAGCTATGAATATTTAGCTGGCAAAGTTGATGTAGAAAAAATAATTGTGCCAAGCGTATTACGTTTGGACATAAAAGAAAACTAGCACATTGTCATTCTGGTAAGAACCAGAATTCAGTGTTTGTCAGCCTATACGGAGCGCAAAAAAGTGCACTGTAGGGCGGTAGCGTGCCTAAAGGTGAATCGGTTTTTGAGGATATACTATATTTGTATGATTGGTAATGGATATGAATAATAAATTAGCAATAATTGGTCTTGGTTATGTTGGTCTACCGCTTGCCGTAGAATTTGGTAAAAAATTTAAAACTAAAGGTTTTGATGTTAATCATGAACGCGTTCAAGAGTTAGAAGAAGGAAAAGACTCCACCTTAGAAGTTAACTCGGAAGAGCTTCAACAGGCAACAAAGTTAAGCTTCACAACAAATTTGGAGGAGATACAAGACTGTAACATCTACATTGTTACTGTTCCTACTCCAGTTGATGAGCAGAAAAAACCTGACCTTACGCCATTGAGTAAAGCCAGTACAGCTGTAGGCAAACTGCTTAATACAGGTGACATAGTTATTTATGAGTCAACTGTTTATCCAGGTGCCACTGAGGAAATATGTATTCCAATACTAGAGAAACAATCGGGTCTTAAATTTAATCAAGGTTTTTATTGTGGCTATAGCCCCGAGAGAATTAATCCTGGTGATAAGGAGCATCGTGTTACGGACATAAAAAAAGTAACTTCGGGTTCTACTCCAGAAATTGCTAATAGAGTAGATGCTCTTTATCAAACAATCATCACTGCAGGCACTCATAAAGCAAGTAGTATAAAGGTGGCAGAAGCGGCAAAGGTGATTGAGAATACGCAACGAGATGTCAATATTGCTCTGATCAACGAGTTAGCATTGATATTTAATAAGCTTGATATCAATACAGAAGAAGTTCTAAAAGCAGCAGGTAGTAAGTGGAATTTTTTACCATTTCGCCCAGGACTTGTTGGCGGACATTGTATTGGCGTTGATCCCTATTACCTCACCTACAAGGCAATTGAAGTGGGGTATCGTCCAGAGATGATTCTGGCGGGACGTCGCTTAAATGACAGTATGGGGTGTTATGTGGCGGGACAGGTTGCAGAGCTGATGACTAAGAAAAGCATTCATGTTGTCGATGCAAATATCCTTATTATGGGACTAACCTTTAAAGAAAATTGTCCCGATATCCGCAATACACGAGTTGTTGATCTTGTGAAGGAATTCACTGACTTTAACTGCAGTGTAGATGTTTATGACCCATGGATTGATAAGCTAGAAGCAGAGGATGAATATGGGATTATTCCAATTGAGTTCCCAGAGGAAGGGAAATATGATGCCATTGTCCTTGCTGTAGCGCACAATGAGTTCAAAGAGTTGGAAGCAAAGAAAATAAGGCTCTTTGGTAAGGATAGTCATGTTTTATATGATATTAAATATATTTTGGATGCAGAAGAAGTGGATGGTAGGTTGTAATGATGAAATATGAAGAACTTCAAGAGCACCTAAAATCCAACCAATATACTTGGTTGGTGACTGGAGTTGCTGGTTTTATTGGTTCAAACTTACTCGAAAAGCTTTTAGTACTAAACCAAAAGGTAATAGGTTTAGATAATTTTGAAACAGGTTTTCAGCACAATATTGATCATGCTGTGAGTGATGCGCGTAATCAACTTGAATCAGAAGGACGCGAATTTAAAAGTGATAACTTTAGATTAATTAATGGTGATATTAGAGAAATAGTTGATTGTAATAATGCATGTGAAAATGTTGACTATGTTTTACACCAAGCTGCCCTTGGTTCAGTTCCAAGATCAATCAATGATCCAATTCATACAAATAAAGCGAATATTGATGGTTTTCTTAACATGTTAGTTGCTGCTAAAGATGAAAATATAAAACGTTTTGTTTATGCCGCATCCAGCTCAACATATGGCGATCATCCTGATTTACCCAAAATAGAAAATAGAATAGGTAATCCGCTTAGCCCTTATTCTGTTACGAAAGTTGTAAATGAACTTTATGCTAGTGTATTTTCAAAAACTTACGATTTTAAGTGTATCGGGCTTCGGTATTTTAATATCTTCGGAAAAAGACAAAATCCAAATGGGGCTTATGCAGCAGTAATGCCTAAATGGGTATCAAGCATCTTAAATAATGAGGATGTGTTTATTAATGGTGACGGGGAAACAAGTCGAGATTTTTGTTATATCGAAAATGCAGTTCAAATGAACTTGCTAGCAGCAATGACTGATAATGAAGAAGCCGTCGACCAGGTTTATAATGTTGCACTTAATGACCGTACAAGTTTGAACGAACTATATGCAATGATCGAAGAGCGATTAATCATGAGGGTTGAAGGGCTTTTAAGTAAGAAGCCAGTATACAGGGATTTTCGCGCAGGCGATGTTCGTCATTCACAGGCAGATATTTCAAAAGCGCAAAACTTATTAGGGTATGCCCCGAGATATCGAATTTCAGAAGGTTTGGATGAAACTATGGATTGGTATGTTCAAAGCTTATGTTAATCTATTTCTTATTTAAGCTATATTAGTTTGAATTATATTAAAAAACTTCGTTTTTTATTAGATGTAAAAGAGCAATCACAGTTAATGTGGTTGGTGCTTTTTTCTGTATTTATATCGTTAATTGAGACGGTCGGAATATCGGCAATTATGCCATTTGTTGATATTGCAACGAACTTTAGCAACATCCAGAGTAACCAATATTATCAATGGATATTTGAGTTTTTTGAATTTGATAGCGGAGTTGATTTCGCGATTTTTATCGGGGTTATCTTGCTTGTTTTCTATCTTTTTAGAGGGGGGGTTAATTTACTCTACAATTATTCAATGGCAAGTTTCTCTCAAAATCTCTATGCAGAAACAACAAAAAAATTGTATAAAACTTATTTAACAATGCCTTATCAGTTTTTTACCAATGTGAATAGTAGTTATTTAACCAAGATTGTTATTACTGAAGCTTCTTTAATGTCAGGCGTTATACGGAATGTTTTGTTAATGATTTCTGAAGTCTTTGTTATTATTTTTTTATACGCTTTGATGTTGTTTGCCAGCTGGAAGGTGACGCTTGTGTTTACTGTCATTCTAATGCTGAAAGGGTTTTTCTTAACGAAACAAATTTCTGTAAGAATGAAATTGGCAGGAGCGAAAAGGGAGAAAGTTCAATCAGAGATGTATGAAATTGTTAATCAATTGTTTGGAAATTTTAAGTATATTAAACTTCAAGATAGCGCAAGGCTTGAAGCTTCAAGTGGTGAATTTTCCACAGCAGCTGATCACTATGCTAAAGCAAATACAACACGAATTTTTTTAGATTCTTTTCCTAAGTTGTTTTTAGAGACCAGCGGCTTTTCGTTAATGGTTCTATTGTTGGTTTTTTCGCTATATTCTAGTCAGTCTGATGTGTCCTACATTATTCCAACACTGAGTTTGTTTATATTAGCATTATATCGTTTGTTACCATCAGTAAATCGGATAATAAGTGGGTATAACACGTTGGTGTATTATCATAAGTCAATTGATACTGTTGACGATATGCTAAAAATTTCTCAAGAGGATTTGGGAGATAAAGCTATAGAGTTTGATGAAAAAATTCAATTGATGAATGTTAGTTTTTCTTACGAAGAAAAACTAATTTTAGATAAGATTAATCTTACAATTAATAAAGGCGAAAGAGTAGCGTTTATAGGTGAGAGTGGTTCTGGGAAAAGCACTTTAATCGATCTTATTATAGGATTGTATCAGCCTAACGATGGTGAAATAAAAATTGACAATGTTTTAATAAGTAAATCGAATTTGCAAAATTGGCGTTCACAAATAGGTTATATTTCTCAGCAAATTTATTTATTTGATGGAACGATTGAAGAGAATGTTTGTTTTGGTCGAGAACTTGATAGCGGTTTATTGAAGAAGGTTTTAATACAAGCAAATATTTTTGATTTCCTCAAAACTAAACAGGGTGTAAATACATTGGTAGGCGAGGGGGGGGTTCAGTTAAGCGGCGGCCAAAAGCAGCGTATTGCTATTGCTAGAGCATTATATGGAGAGCCAGAGGTATTAGTTTTAGATGAAGCGACAAGTGCTTTAGATGATGAAACAGAAACTAAAATCATGGATGAAATTTATCAAATCAGTCAAAACAAAACATTAATCATTATAGCTCATAGACTTGGTACAATAAGAGATTGTGACAAAATTTATCAACTACAAAATGGAACGTATACGGTTCAAAAGCCATGAAAAAGATAAATGAATTGTTCATAGAATCAATTGAAGTAAAACAGAAAGTAGTCGCTGATAGAGATGCAGTTGAAAAAATAATACAAATGGCAGAAATGATTAGTGTTGCTATTGAAAATGGCAATAAACTATTGCTTTGTGGTAACGGGGGTTCTGCTGCTGATGCGCAGCATTTGGCCGCGGAACTTGTCGTTCGCCTGAGACCTAATATCAATCGTAGGGCATTGCCAGCCATCTCTTTGGCGATGGACACTTCTTCGATAACAGCATGTGGAAATGACTTCTCATTTGATGATATTTTTGTAAGAAGTCTCGAAGCATTAGCAAGACCGGGTGATGTTTTATTGGGCATCTCAACTAGTGGGAATTCTGAGAATGTTAAACGAGCATTGCAACGTGCGAAAAACATAAATGTGGAAACTTGTGCTTTTTTAGGTTGTGATGGAGGTGTGATAAAATCTCTTCCAGATATTGAGTATGTAGTGCCATCTGCTTCGACCGGAAGAGTGCAAGAGGTTCATATTATGCTTGGTCATGCGCTAATGGAATGCATAGAAGATCGATTAATTGAAACTGGCTATTTGAATTTGGAAAAAAACAATTAGTCGGTATATGGATATCTTACTAGATAACATTGATGCATTTATTTTTGATTTTGATGGAGTCTTAACAAATAATCTTGTTCATCTCGATCAAGATGGCAGAGAATGGGTGAGCTGTAGTAGAGCTGATGGTCTTGCCTTTGATGTTTTACGAAGATTAGATAAGCCTTCATTTATCCTTTCTACTGAAAGAAACCCTGTGGTAAGCGCTCGTGCAGAAAAGTTAAAGATTAAGGCTCTTCAAGGGATAGACAATAAAGTTGATGCGCTTTTGATGCTTGCGGAAATAAATAAATATAATTTAAAGAATATTTTATACATGGGTAATGATCTAAATGATTACCGAGTAATGCAGTTATGTGGATTTACGGCTTGTCCTGCTGACAGTCATGATAAAATCAAACAAATTTCTACAGTTGTTCTTAGAACAAATGGTGGTGATGGGGTTGTACGAGAATTGCTTGAGCAAGTAATGAAAGTCGATATTATTAAAATTATGTACACAGAGTGAGGAATTTAATGGGTATATTTAAAATTGCTGAAATAGGTATTAACCATAATGGTGATATGTCGATTTGTAAGGAATTAATTGATGTTGCGATTGATGCGGGTTTTGATGCTGTAAAATTTCAAAAAAGAGATATTGATCTGGTTTATACGCAAGAGTTATTAAATTCGCCACGAGAAAGCCCTTGGGGCACAACGCAAAGAGAACAAAAGGAAGGGCTTGAGTTTAGTGAGTCTGATTACAATGAAATCGATAGATACTGTAAGGTCAATGGGATTGAATGGTTTGCATCAGCTTGGGACTTAAATAGCCAAGAATTTTTGCGTAAATTTAATTGCAAATATAATAAAGTAGCATCAGCAATGATCGTTTACGAAGACCTGTTGAAGAAAATTGCTGAGGAAGGAAAACATACATTTATATCAACCGGAATGAGTACTTACGAAGATATTGATAAGGCGATTGATATTTTTGAGGAAGCTAATTGTTCTTTTGAATTAATGCATACGGTCTCGACTTATCCTATGAAAGATGAGGATGCGAATCTCAATATGATAAACACCCTTAGAGAGAAATATAATTGTAATATTGGTTATAGTGGCCATGAGGTTGGACTGGCTGTTTCATATGCTGCAACTGCGCTAGGCATTACCTCTTTAGAACGACATATTACATTAGATCGTGCTATGTATGGTTCTGATCAATCCGCATCAGTAGAGCCGGCAGGTTTGCGTCAGTTAATTGGTGCAGTAAATAAAATTGAAAAAGCGATGGGCGATGGTGTAAAGCGAGTAATTGATGACGAAGTTCCAATTGCTAAGAAATTAAGAGAGCATCTTGATTTTGAATCAAGCCATTAATTGGTTCTGCTATGAATAATAATTTCGGAGTTATGCAAGGTCGTTTGTTACCTAAGTACAAGGGCAGATATCAAGCCTTCCCTGTAGGAATGTGGCAAGATGAATTTAAGATTGCTAGGGAGTGTGGGTTAGACTTAATTGAATTTATTTTAGATTATGATGATGCGGAAAAAAATCCATTATTAAGTAAAAATGGGACAGATGAAATTTTAGAAATTTGTCAAGAAACTGGAGTTGGTGTTAAAACTATTTGTGCTGATTATTTTATGGAAGCACCATTGCACTCAAGTGATGAAGGTGTTGCGGAAAAAAGTTTTCAAATTCTTGAGGCCTTATTAGAAACAGCAGCGGCATTAAAGATTTCAGATATTGTTATTCCTTGCGTTGATCAATCTAGTTTGGACACTAAAGAATCGGTTGATAGGTTTGTTAGTAAAATAACAAAAATTATTCCGCGAATTGAGAAGGATGGTATTAACTTATCTTTAGAAACTGATTTAGCACCACAGCCATTTGTTAAATTATTAGATAAATTGAAATCTAACAATATTACGGTTAATTATGACATTGGTAATAGTGCTGCGCTGGGATTTGATTCTGATGAAGAGTTAACAGCTTATGGTGATAAAATTACTGATATTCATATTAAAGATCGAGTTTTAGGTGGTGGCCCCGTTCTATTGGGAGAAGGGAATGCTGATTTTGTAAAATTCTTTAGTAAGCTTAAAGAATTTGATTACAAAGGCCCGTTCATCATGCAAGCATATAGAGATGATGAAGGCGTTGTTATATTTAAAAAGCAACTTTCTTGGATTAAATCACATATAGATACACTCTATGTCTGATGTAATTGCTATTATTCCTGCTAGGTCAGGTTCAAAATCAATAATAGATAAAAATATTCTTTCTCTGTCTAAGCATCCCTTAATTGCATATAGTATTGCGGCAGCAAAGTTGTCAAATAAAATAGACAGAGTTATTGTATCAACAGATTCAGATGAATATTCTGAAATAGCCACGAGATATGGTGCAGAAACCCCTTTTCTTAGACCAAAAGAATTTTCCACTGATAAATCGACAGATCGAGATTTTTTGATCCATGCAATGGATTGGTTAAAGGAATACGAAAACTCAGTGCCTGAATATTGGGTTCATCTTCGGCCTACGACTCCTTTAAGATCCCCTTTAGTTATTGATGATGCAATAAGATGCATTTTGAACCATAAGACTTCTACTTCCCTTAGATCTGGACATAAGACTCCAGAGTCTCCTTTGAAATGGTTTGTGAAGGATGAAGATGGTTACTTTAAAGGGGTTATTGATAGTAATGTCGAAGATGAAATTTATAACCTGCCTAAAGAGGCATTTTGCAATGTCTATATTCCTGACGGTTATGTGGATATTGTGAAAGCATCACACGTAATGAACGGTACAACGATTCATGGTTATAAAATGCTAGGTTTTGAGTCTCCAGTATGTACCGAAGTTGATTCGATGGAAGAATTTGAATATATACAGTATCAATTAAAAAGAAGTAGTTCGCCGTTACTGGATTATTTAGATAATTGTATTAGCAAAGAGGTTTAACATGGCTGGCGGTGCATTTTCACATACTCCAATAAGTGTAGATAGTATAAATACAAAATATCGTAAGATAAATACGTTTATACCAGTCCCTGAAAGTGTTCCTTTACTAGAGAAAATGTATAGATTGGAATCACATTCAATGCATGGGCAAATGCCTATCATTTGGGATAAAGCTGAAGACTTTCAGGTTCATGATCCATGGGGTAATGTTTGGATTGATTTTACTAGCACAATTTTTGTCGCTAATGCAGGACATGGTAACAAACGCATAAGAGAAGCATTAAAAAAACTTATGGATAAGCCATTGCTACATACATACACCTATGCAAGTCAAGAGAGGATTGATTACCTCGATTATTTAATTTCAAACACACCACCTCAGTTTGAAAAAGCCTTCTTACTTTCTGCCGGTACTGAAGCAACTGAAGCAGCTCTAAAGTTGATGCGATTGAATGGACTTAAAGAGGGTAAGAGAAAAGGGGGAGTGATCTGTTTTGATGGTGCCTTTCATGGTAGGACTATGGGTGCACAAATGATGACCGGTAGTAAACCAGGTTGTGAGTGGATTGGATATGAAGACCCAAATATACACCATCTTCCTTTTCCATATCCATGGGAAAATGGTGTAAGCGATCCAAAGCAATTTTTATATTCTGCTTTAAATGATTTATTTGAAGAAAAAGGACTAGATCCTGAAAAAGATTTATGTGGGATCATGTTGGAAACTTTTCAAGGTTGGGGGGGCATTTTTTATCCTAAGGAATTTGTACAAGAAATTGTAAATTTCGCAAATGAAAGAGGGATACTTGTGGCTTTTGATGAAATGCAAGCAGGCTTTGGCAGAACAGGAAAATTATTTGGTTATATGCATTATGATGTAGAGCCTGATTTACTCTGTTGTGGTAAAGGAGCTAGTTCTGGCCTACCATTGGCAATTGTTCTTGGTTCTAAGGACGTTATGGACTTGCCTGATATAGGATCGATGAGCTCCACTCATTCTGCAAACCCGCTTTGTTGTGCTGCTGGGCATGGGAATTTGAAAGCAATGTTAGAAGATGGTTTGATCGAAAATTCAAAGGATCTTGGTGCTGTTTTTCATGAAGCTCTAAATGAGATGAAAGATAAATATTCACAACACATTAAGTTCATATTTGGGAAAGGTTTACTAGCAGCTCTTGTTTTTATTGATGGGACTGGTAAGCCACTAAATAACCTGTGTGATAAAATTTGTGAAATGGCTATGCAAAGAGGCCTGTTAGTAGTTCATACTGGACGCGAGTCAATAAAGCTTGCACCGCCATTAAGTATTACAAAGGATGCTTTGTTAGAGGGTTTAAATGTCCTAGATGAATGTATTCAAGATTCCCTGATGGTTAAAGTATGATAGTAAATGTTCGCCATACAGGTATTGTTGTTAGAAATTTAGATAAGATGGCAGAGTTTTACCGTTCTTTAGGTTTTTTTGATGATAATAGGGAAATTGAAGAAGGTGAATTTATTGATCAAGTAACAGGGTTAAAAGATGCAAAACTTGAATGGATTAAAATGAAATCACCAGATGGATATCTGTTAGAACTTATACAGTACATTTCTCATCCAATTGAAAAGGAGATTATTAATTCTAACTCGAATAAGCTTGGGTGTTCACATATGGCTTTCACAGTAGAAGAAATTGAAAAAGTATGTGATGTAATTGAAAAGTCTGGTGGTTCCGTCGTAAATCGGCCTGCAGTTTCAACGAATGGGCAAGTAAAAGTGGCTTATTGTCACGATCCAGAAGGCGTGTTAATGGAAATTGTAGAGGTCATAAGATAATGAAAACAGGATATCTTTCTGTTGTATATGATGAAGGTTCTCACCCATATACAGAGTACCCCAAACAACTTTGTCATTATTTGTTTCAATCTTTTGGTTTAATAAAAGGGATGAAAATGCTTGAGCCTGGGTGTGGTAGGGGGGAGTTCCTAACTAATTTTAGAGAACTTGGGTTGGACGTATATGGAGTGGATATTTCGCCTGAAGCTACAAATTTTGCAAATAAGTTTCCTGTAGAACTCTGTGATGTTGAAAATGAGCGTCTTCCGTTTAAGGACAACACTTTTGATGTATTATATAGTAAGTCTTTTATTGAACACCTCAATAAACCAGAAAAATATTTAGAAGAAGCTTATCGTGTTTTAAAGCCAGGCGGACAACTATTGACATTAGTCCCTGACTGGGAATCGAATTACAAAACATATTTTGATGACTTTACACATCGTACACCATTTACGCAGCCTTCATTGGTAGATGCATATAAAATATATGGTTTTGAAAATGTAACTGCTTATCATTTTAGGCAGCTCCCTATTGTTTGGAAGTATCCTGCCTTAAATTATCTGTGCGCGACAATTAGTCCATTTATACCAGTAAGAACTAAGAATAAATTTCTACGTTGGTCTCGTGAATTAATGCTTGTTGGTATAGGTACAAAGCCGGTGAATTTATAATGAACTTAGAGCTGGACAATAAACGTGTATTAATAACAGGTGCCTCTAAGGGGATTGGTGCGGCTATTGCAAAACGTTTTCTTGATGAAGGTTCGGTAGTTATTATAGTGTCGAGAGGGTCGAAAGAATTATTTGATTTAGAAAAGGAGTTGCAAGAAAAATATGGTAAGACACGTATTTATGCAGAAACTTGTGATTGTGCTAATTCAAAGTCACTAGCAGATTTGCGAGAGAGAATTAATAAAAATATTGGTGGTATAGATGTTTTGGTAGCAAACATTGGTGATGGCAGGAGTGTGCCGGATATTCTCCCTGATGATGAGCAATGGCAGAAAACTTGGGGCAATAATTTTGAATCTACACTGCAAACAACGCGAACATTTTTATCTATGTTGCAGAAGTCCGAAGGTAGCTTATTATTTATTTCATCAATAACTGGTATGGAAGCATTCGGTGCTCCTACTGATTACTCAACAGCAAAGTCAGCAGTTATTGCATTAGCAAAAAACATGTCAAGAAAAGTTGCGTCTTGCAATGTAAGAGTTAATGTTGTTGCACCAGGTAATGTTTATTTTAAAGGTGGTTCTTGGGATAAAAAAATTCAAGAAGATAAGAAAAAAGTTGATGACATTATTAAATCAACAGTGCCTATGAATCGTTTTGCATCACCACGTGAGATTGCTGATTCCGTTGTGTTTTTATGCTCAGATAGGGCAAGTTTTATTACAGGTGCGACTCTGGTCATTGATGGAGGTCAAACCGTAGGAGTGCTTTAATGTTAGAAGATTTATTTAGATTAGATAATAAAATTATTGTTATTACAGGTGCGACAGGTTTATTAGGTCGAAAACATGCTGAAGCAGTTGCGTGTTATGGTGGAACACCCGTGTTAATAGATTTGTCACAAAAAGAAATTAATGTCTTGGCGGATGAATTGAATGAAAAGTACAAGGTAGAATCACTTGGCTTTTCAGTAGACATCACCAATGAACAAGATATTCAAGATAATGTTAAATCTATAATGGATAAATTTTGTAGGATTGATGGCTTGGTTAACAATGCTGCAAATAACCCAAAAGTAGAAGACAGTAAAGATGTTAATTTTTCTCGGTTGGAAAACTTTCCTTTAGAAATCTGGAATGCTGATGTGGCTGTTGGGTTAACAGGTTCATTTTTATGCGCAAAACATTATGGTGTTGCAATTTCACAAAATAGTAACGGAGGCTCAATCGTTAATATTTCATCAGATTTAGGTCTCATAGCACCAGATCAAAGGTTATATGCTAAGGATAATATAGATGATAATAAGCAAAACGTTAAGCCTGTTACATACTCGGTAGTTAAAACAGGGTTGATTGGCTTAACAAGATACTTAGCAACTTATTGGGCTGATAAAAATGTACGGTGTAATGCAATGTGTCCTGGTGGTGTGGAAAACGGTCAGCCAGAAGAGTTTTTACAAGAAGTTAACTCAAGAATACCAATGGGAAGAATGGCAAATTCTAACGAATACCAGGGAACACTATTGTGGATGCTGTCTGATGCATCTAGTTACCTGAATGGTGCAATTGTACCTGTTGAAGGTGGAAGAACTGTTTGGTAAAAGATGAGTAATGTTAAACCTAAAATAAGAAAAATCAAGGAAAGTTATTCATTTCGTGTAGCGAAAGAGGATGACATTGATGACATGATCAATGTCATTGGCGATTATTACAATATTTTAGAAGATGATAGCCCCCCACTAGATAGAAACAATGCCCCATGGTCGTGGATTACAGATAGTGATTTGACATTTAAAGTATTATTGATAAATGAAGAAATAAGCGGGTTCTTTATTGCCCGACATATTGCAAAAAGTAGCCACCTACATTCATTTTTTATAAAAGAAACTTATCGTGGCAAAGGATTTGGGGAGATTTTATTAGCAGAGCATTGGGAAGATGCAATTAAAAATAATTCAAATATTGAAACATTAACACTCCATATGCATGTAGAGAACACATCGGCTACTGGCTTTTATTTGAAACATGGATATAAAAAAATCATCCAGGCCCCATTATTATTTCAAGAGAATAATGGATTTGGTTGTTGGGCACTAAATTGTAAAGAAAAAGATCAATGGCCATTGAGAAAAGGAATTGATCTTTACGGGCTTGTTATCAAATTGTAGTAAAGTGATATACCGAAAAGACATACAGATACTCAGAGGAATATCTATACTTTTTGTTTTGGCATATCACTTTGGTATCCCAGTAATTAAAAGTGGTTTCTTGGGGGTGGATATTTTTTTTGTCATAAGTGGTTTTTTGATGGCAAAAATATACGATCCTAATGATAAAGGCCATTTTCTTGAGCGTAGAGCTCTTAGGTTACTGCCTGCATATTTTTCAGTAATTTTTTTTACGGTTCTTGTTTCTATTTTTGTTGTTACACCAAATGAATTTAATCAAGTCTCTGCTCAGTCTCTTTTTTCGATCTTTTTCTCATCAAATTTAGGGTTCTGGGCACAAAACTCATATTTTTCTTCAAACGAATTTAACCCGCTGCTGCATTTATGGTCATTAGGAGTTGAAATACAATTCTACTTGATCATGCCGGTGTTATTTTATTTGTTTAAAATAAATAAAATCATTTATATCTTTATCTTAGTTGGTTCTTTTTTGCTTTGTTTGTTTGTAATCGGTATTTCTCCAAAAACTTCTTTCTTTATGATGCCTTTACGGTTGTGGGAGTTTTTGGTTGGATTTGGTGTTGCGAGATATGTGATGCCTAATCAGGAGTGCGGGTCGAAAAATAATTTTTTATTTTCAACTATAGGTATGGTTTTAATTTTAAGTATTCCTTTTGTCAATGTTGATGGGTTTTCATTTGATTTTGTTAACGGGCATCCTGGTCTTGCTGCGGTAGTAGTTACCTTGTCAACAGGTTTGGTATTGCTTTACGGTATTGGGTTCTTTAATCGTTTTTATACGGTTGGGTGCGTCCTTGAAAAGATTGGCCAGTATTCATATTCAATTTATTTGGTTCATTTTCCAGTTATTGTCTTATTTTTATACCAACCATTTTCTGGCACTAGCTTGAAAATTGATGGGTACGATAGCTATTTATATGTCGTAATTTTGACAGCGTTATTGTCTTATCTTTCTTATCATTTTATTGAGATAAAACTTACTAAAAGCCGGAATATTAGAAGTATTCTAATAATTGCACCTTTTAGTATTGTTCTTTTAATTTTAATTGGCGTCTATGTTCAGGATAATATTTTTTCAGACCGGCAATTTAAAATAAGTAGTGCTTTTTCAGACCGAGAAGAATATCGTTGCGAAAAATTATTTAAGTTGCTAAACCCTTTAGAGAAAATGTGTATCGTAGGTGGAGAAGGTGCTTCGATAGATAAAAAGGTTCTCCTAATGGGAGATAGTCATGCTGAATCCATAAAGGTACCTTTTGCTAATATTGCAAAAAAAAATAACATTCAAACTTATTTTTTTGTAAGAAAGAAATTCTTGGTTGATGAATATAAATTGAATTATAAAATACAACGTACTGAGCAAATAAGTGCAAGCGATACTATCATTGAGTTGCTAAATAAAAATATAAAACACATTGTAATTCACTACAAAAAAGGCAATGTAGATGTTGGTGCGATTGCGGCATTAGTTGAAGGTGCAAGTAAACATGATGTTAGAGTGTCTTACATTATGCCAACCCCCGCTTATAGTAGGCATGTTCCTAAAACGCTGTGGAATGATGATGTTCCAATAATACTGAAAAGTAGGCTTGAATACATTAAAGGGTTAGAAAAACATCTTAATGAGTTAGAAGAAATAGAGGCAAGTAACTTTAAGGTATATGGTGTAGTAGATTATTTTTGCGAGAATAAATGTGAAATAGCCTCGGATGATGGTATGCCATATTATTTTGACAGTGATCATTTAACTATAACTGGAGCCAAGTTGCTCAACCCTTTGTTTGATGAAATATATCAACAATAATTCCTTATTGCTTTTCTTATGATTATAGTATTAAAAATATACAGTAAAATATAGGTATTAATATATTGGAGCCACAAAAATGAATAATAAAAACTGTGCTATATGTGGCAGTCAAGAATTAAGGAGGATTAATTACAAGAACACTTGGAGTGATTTATTCAAGAATAAGTTTATATTGGTATGTGATAAGTGCGGCTTTGGCTGTATTGATCCAAAGATTGACGCTAATGCTATTCTCGACTTCTATAAAGATGTTTACAGAGGCAAAGGCTCGCCTCACTATGTTGATTTTTCAAAACAAAAACCAAGCAAAGCTTTTAATCGTGCTCGTTCGATATCACAATTGCTTCTCGGTGCACAATATTTAGAGCATAAGTCGAAATATAATTTTCTTGATATAGGTTCAGGTTTGGGTAAGTCTTTTATCTCAGCTAATGAGATTTTACACGGTAATGTCAACCTGTATACAATCGAGCAAGATAAAAACGCTAAAATATACTACCAGCATTACTTTAAAAGTCTTGTAATCCTAGACGATTTTTCTGAACTTGATGATGATATGGATATCATTCTCATGTCACATTCCCTAGAGCATTTTGATATTAAGGATATGCGAGGATTATTTTTACAAGTCCATCAGGTCCTTGCTGAAAATGGAATTATGATTATCGAGGTGCCTCATGCTGATTTTAGAGATAAAAACTATGAAGACAATCGCCCTAAAGATGTGCCTCATTTGAGTTTCTTTTCTTTGGAAAGTCTAAGGATGCTAGTTGAGTCATTCGATTTCGAATTGTGCTTTATTGATACTGCTGGTGTTTTGATTAATGACATGCTTTTCTCTGAAAGTATCGTTAAGAAAAAAGGATTTAAGTCGATGCTGAAAGAGATTTTTAAAAAAATGGGTATTTATGGTTGTCTTGCAAAACTTAAGTCTAATATTTTCTTAAAATCCAGTTCTATTTCAAAAAGAGATGAATTTTACAAAGATGAAAATTTTCAATACAAGGGTGATCGTGCAGTTTTAAGATGTGTCCTCAGGAAGAAAATATAAAAATAAGGATAATGCGTTGAAAAAATACTGCTACATACCAACAGGTAATAAAGTTTGGTTAGATGTTGCTATTGATTTGTATGATAGAGGCATTGCAGAACCTGTTTTCTGGCTTGGTGATGATTGTCACTATCAAAAAGCAAAGGAATATTTTGGCAAAGCTGTTTTTAGTAGACAAGACCTTATTTTTTATCCGGAGAGAATTAAAAATATTAGCTATCAAGGCGAGAATGCTGATTTCTTTTTGTCTGAAAACTATTTGCGTGCTAAGGATAGGTGCTCAAAAATGATGGATAGGCTTGATTTATATGGTACGTTTAGTCGATTGGATCGGGAGGTTATATTTAATAAGCTGTCCATGTGGATATTGACTAAGTTAGATGAGTCTAAGCCTGATGCTTTGGTCTTTTCAGAAGCACCTCATTCACATACGTATTATTTATTATATGAAATATGTCTGTATTTAAATGTTAATATTGTAAAATTTAATACTTGGCTGCCTGTACCATTAGTATTTATGCAAGATGTTATAACTGGAGAGAGGTATAAGAAGAAGAGATTCGATAGTAACTTGTCTAAAATAATGCGGGATGATGTGTCGAATTATGTACATTCCCTTTCTCTGAAAAGTGACAAGAGTACTTATGAGTTACCTGCTATGAAGATTCAGAGGCTTGAGTTGAAGTGGAAGAATAAAATTATCAGTTTTGTTAGGACTGATTTGTTGGCTTTAATTAAAGAGTGCTGGTTTCAATTTCGTATGTATTTTAGCAAGTATTACTATCCTATCAATCCTTATAAGCTGGGTGTATTCGGAAGATCTAAAATTACAAAATGGCGTGTAAATAATTTACTTAAAGAATTTAACAAAAATTGTGAACAGGTTGATTTGAGTCGGGATTATGTTTATTTTGCTTTGCACTATGAACCTGAGAGAACAACAAACCCTGACGGTGCTGAATTTCATGATCAGGCTATTGCAATTGCTAAATTAAGAGAACTGGTTCCAAGAAATATCGATATTTTTGTTAAAGAACACCCAACTCATTTTTATCGAGCTAAAAAGGGTATTCGTGGAAGAAGCCCCCTGCTTTACGATTTTATTAGTAATATTGATGGAGTTAAACTGACCCCACAAAATGAAAGCTCCCTGGAATTAATTGAAAATAGTATTTTTGTTGCAACAATTACTGGTAGTGCTGCTTTTGAATCTGCGGTTATGGGGAAAAAGGCCCTTGTTTTTGGTGACACATGGTTTAATGGTTGCCCAAATGTAACTTTGTGGGGACAGGGTTTAACTTTTCAAGAAATTTTTGAGAAAAAAATATCAAGCCCAGAGGTGATTAAGGATTTCTTGCTAAACGAGGAAAGTCTATATTCTGTACCAGGATGTCAAAATGTTAGTGCTCAAAAAAAATTCTGTAACTATTTAGATGACAATTTTTCCAAAGTAGAGTTTAAGGGAATATCGCATTTATTAGAAAATTATTTTCTAGATCATATAAGAAAATAATAAAAGAAATAAATGTCGTAGTGAACTCTTTAATCATTGGTTTTAGTGAAACGTCTAGTTAAGAGTTGACAAGCGAAGTCAATAATTAATGAAAGAACATAACAGCATCTGACATTTGATGTTCATTGTAGTATTAAATTCTCTTGCCAATAAATGTGAGGTAAATAATAGATGGCAGATAAAATATTAGTAACTGGCGGAGCTGGTTTTATTGGGAGTAATTTGGTTGAAGCGTTGGTTAAACGTGGTGACGAGGTTATTGTTATTGATAAACTGCTTCGAGGTAATAAAATACCTAGAGATATATTGCCTCATGTTAATTTGATTGAAGAAGATGTTAGAGACTTTGATGCGATAGATAATGCTTCAAAAGGCTGTAAACATATATATCATTTGGCAGCACTATTAGGTGTTGATATTGTTGCAGATAACCCGGTTGAGACTATGGAGGTTGAGACAATTGGATTGAGAAATGTAGCAACTGCATCAATAAAGAATGGCGTCAAAAAATTAATTTACGCTTCTACTAGCGGGATTTATGGGCATTCTGCAATAGAAAAATCGGTCACAGAAGATATTACTGTTGATCCCCGAACAAGTTATGCAATTGCAAAAAGGTATAACGAATTATATTTAGCTGCATTATATGAGGAAAAGAATTTAGATAGTGTTTCTATAAGGTTCTTTAATGTTTATGGCAAAAGTCAAGATGCTAGAATGGTTATTCCTCGATTTATCGAACAAGCAACTAAAAACCAGCCTTTAACAGTGTTTGCAAAAGGCAAGCAAACCAGAGATTTTACTTATATTGATGATACTATCAAATCAACAATTTTATTGGCGAACACCTCCGGAGCCCAAGGCGTATTTAATGTCGCGAAGGGTGAAGAAATGAATATTTTAGAGCTGGCCAAGATGATTAAGAACTTAACAAATTCTTCATCAGAAATTAATTTAGTGGAAACATCAAAGAAAAGGTATGACTTTGAAGTTGAAAGAAGAATTGGTGACTCTTCAAAGTTGAAACAGTGTGTTAATTATAAGCCTGAGACTATCTTAAGAGAAGGGTTGAAACGGACGTATGATTTGTGACAGACATCTCTAAATAGATGTAATTAGAATGTGTTTTTGCAGTAACTGATTCCGGCAAACGTCGTAATGGGGATTTAGTAACTTCAAAATATTTATAATATTTATGAAGTTATAGATAAATGCTTCTATTAAATTTAATAATGACCAAGTGTTTTGGAAGATGTTTTCATGAATAATAATAAGAATAGAATATGAAGAATTTGAATACAGGAGTAATTATTTTTTCAAGAATGGATTCAATTAGGCTTCCTCGTAAAGCTCTTCTAGATATATCTGGTCGCTCAATGCTTGGTAGAGTTATTGATAGGGCCAAGCGCATTAAGGGGGTTGGTGAAGTTGTTGTGGCTACTTCATCACGTGATATAGATGAGCCTATCGCATCATTTGCGATAGCTGAAAATGTTGGTGTGTTTCGTGGAAGTATTGATGATGTGAGTGATCGTGCGCTTGGTGCCTGTGATAAATTTGGATTCACAAAATTTGTTCGTATATGTGGTGATCGACCATTTTTTGATCCGATGGTGCTCACTCGCCTCGTTAGTATGCATAATGAATTCAAGGTGGATATTACTACTACAATGTTTCCAAGAACCTATCCTCCAGGTTTAACTGGTGAGGTAGTGAGTGTTCAGGCATTACAAAATGCGATGTTAAAAACCAGTGAAGTTGAAGATCATGAGCATGTAACGAGCTATTTTTATAAGCACCCTCATGAATTTTCAATTCGAAATATTGATGCTCCAAATGAGTTAGATTTGGAGGGTTTAAACCTTGTTGTTGATACGGAATCGGATTTAGTGCGTGCACGTTGGATTGCATCACGGTTAGAAGAGTCTAGAGAGAAGTTTTATGATCTGCCTGAAGTAGTCAGGTTGGCAAGAGCATGGGAATCTTTCCCATAAAATTCAATTTACCGTTTAATTTATTTAAGGAATTACTATGATTGTTTTAGGCGTCCATGATGGGCATAACGCCAGTGCTGCTCTTACAATTGATGGAAAGCTTATAGCTGCCGTTGGGGAGGAGCGCTTATCTCGAAGTAAGCATGAATATGGCTATCCTGGCCGTGCAATACAATCAGTGCTAAATACAGCAGGCATTACAATCCAAGATATTGATCATATCGCGATGGCAACACCAACATTGCCACCAATGTATTATTATGTTTCGCGTAATGCTAATTTTTCTATCAAAGATTATTGGAAAGAGCAGCGCGAATATTGGTATCCCAAATTATACGAGGGTAAGGACCCAAGCTACCTAGAAATATTTAAAGACAAGATTGTGCCTGAAAAATTTCCATATGATGAAAGTCTTATTCATGATGAAAAAGATTATAAAGGCATGTGGCAAGCACGATTGGAGCATTTATGTAGTGCTTTGGGTGTAAGTAAAGATATTGTTTCAGTACATAATCATCATGAGTGCCATGCTTATTATGGTTATATCGCTTGTCCTACTCGTAACGAGAAGCCAGTGCTTGTTTACACAATGGATGGAGGTGGTGACGGTCAAAATGGAACTGTCTCAATTGCTCGTCCTGGAGAACCATTAGAAGTAATATCTCGTTCGTCAAATTGTAATATCGGAAGAATGTACCGATATGCAACCTTGTTAATGGGAATGCGGCCATCTGATCATGAGTATAAACTCATGGGCTTGGCTGCATACAATAGCAAAACGTTCGCACAAGAAGCATATGATATTTTTGCAGAAACATTACAAGTTGATGGTTTAGGATTTAACTATAAAACAGAAGTTAAGGATCATTTTTTTCATTTTAAGGAGCGCTTAGAAGGGCAGCGGTTTGATGCGATTGCTTATGGGATTCAGCGTAGGACAGAAGAACTTTTAACTGAGTGGATAGAAAATGGTATTCGTGAAACAGGAATAGGTAATGTCGTGATGTCAGGTGGGGTGGCCCAAAATATAAAAGCTAACAAGGAAATTTGGGAGTTAGACAGTCTTGAACAACTTTTCATTCCACCTGGGCCAGCAGATGATTCTATATCTATTGGTGCTGCCTTTGCTGAAACAATTAAGCGGGGAGTAAGTGTTGATAAACTTCATTCAATTTCTAATGCTTATTTTGGCCCTTCTTATGGTGATGATCTTATTCAAGAAGCAATAAAGAATAATGTAAAGAAAGAATGGACAGTTAGACAGGTCACTCCAGATGAAGTGGCTACAGTTCTAGCGAATGGTGATGTGGTTGCTCGTTTTGGTTCTGATAATATGGAATTTGGTGCCCGTTCATTAGGAAACCGTTCTATCATTGCGGATCCTCGTCGTTCCGATGTAATTCATCATATCAATAAGCTAGTAAAAATGCGTGATTTTTGGATGCCTTTTGCTCCTAGTATACTAGCTGAGCGTGAAAAGGATTACATGATAAATCCTAAACAAATAGATGGTCGTTATATGGCAATTGGTTTTGACTCAACACCGCTTGCACAAGAGCATTTGCCTGCAGGTTTGCATCCGTTTGATCGTTCAGCTAGGCCACAGATCGTGTATAAAGAAGACAATCCTGGCTACCATGAATTAATAAAATCATTTGAAAAACAAACAGGTGTAGGTGCACTGCTTAATACCTCTTTCAATATTCATGGGGAGCCAATAGTTGGGACACCTGAAGATGCAATTGATACATTCGGTCGTTGTGGGCTGCATCATTTGCTGCTTGGTTCATGGCTTATTAGTAAATCTCCTAATTAAACCAGCTATCTTAGGAGCGTGTTGATGAATGTCGGAGTAGTGTTACTGTGCCAGAATGGCTCAAAAAATATGCATAGTAATGTGCTTGAGATAATATATGGTCGTACAGTATTAAGTTATGCTGTAGAGCGCATTGAAAAAGCAATTCCTCAAGTACCTCTGATTGTGACAACAGATAAAAGTGCGGCTAATGATGATATCAATCGATATTGTCACCGTGCTGGACTAGAATCTTATTGCAGTAGTAGAAATAATATATATAGTGATTCTTTAGCTTGTGCCTACGAGTTAAATTGGGACTATGTTATTTTAGTACATGGAGATAGTTTGTTTGCCGATACAGGTGCGTTGCAGGCAATGGTAGCAATTGCCTGTACTGATGAATTTGATTTGATTACAAATCTTACAGGTGAGACCTTTCCTAAAGGAATGGAAATAGAGATTTTGAAGACTAGTTTTTATCATGCCGCTTTAGAAAATGTCGGTAAGAAAAATCAGTATAATAACTTTGAATCTTATATTTATGGTGAGCCTGAAGCAGGTAAAGGTAAGTCGTATGTTTATGAAAACAACGCCTGCCCCAATGCTACGGAATTACAATTAACTTTAGATACTCCTCACGGTGTAGAACTAGCTAAACGTATTATACGGAACTCTGGTTTTTCTCCAGCAAGCCTCAGTTTGCAGGAAATTTATAATAAGTCGATTACTAGTAATAAATCATATCCATGGCAAGGTTCTTCAGGTCCGTTATTGATAGCGGAAGTCGGGGGGAATCACGAAGGTGATTTTGAAGTTGCTAAGGCAATGGCAGAATCAGCGATATCAGGTGGTGCTGATTGCGTAAAATTTCAGTTGTATAGTGGTGACACGCTTGTTAGCCCAGTCGAAAGTCCTGATAGACATCGCCATTTTCAGAAGTTTGAACTCTCACGTGAACAACATATACATTTAGCAGAAATGTGTCGAGCTGCGGGTGTCTCTTATCTTGCTTCAGTTTGGGATCTGGATATGCTTGATTGGATAGATCCTTACCTTGATTTTTATAAAATAGGTTCTGGTGATATGACCGCTTGGCCGATAATTGAAGCATTTGCCAGCAAAGGAAAACCTATATTATTGTCGGTAGGACTTTCGACGATGGAAGAGGTATTACAAACAGTTAATTTCATACAAAAAGTAAATTCTTGTTATTTTGATCCTGAAATGTTGTGTATATTGCAGTGTACATCGATGTATCCGATTCCCGATGAGGATGCAAATTTATGCGTTATCGATACTTTGCGTGCAGTTACTCATCTTGCTATTGGTTATTCAGACCATACTATTGGAATGGAAGCACTTAGAACTGCCGCTGCGATGGGAGCAGATGTACTTGAATTCCACTTTACTGATAGTCGTGAAGGAAAAACCTTCCGAGATCATCAAGTGTCTTTAGTTTCAGATGAAGTAGCACAGTTAAAAAAAGATATATTAAAAATTACGACACTTCGTGGAAAAGGCTTCAAGGTACCGCAATCATCTGAGCTTGATAGTGAGCATGATATTTCGTTTCGGCGAGGAGTATATTTGTCTCGCGAAGTTAAAGAAGGAGATATCATTCATGTGGATGACCTAGTTTTTTTACGTCCAGCTCATGGTACGGATGCACGAGATATAGACTTGCTTGTTGGTGCAAGGGCTCTACGAGATCTCATTCCGTACGAGGCGCTTAGATACGGTATAGATTGTGTTGATAAGGATTCGAACTAGGCTGTTCGCCCACTAATAATGATGCTGTGTAACTAAATTTATGAATACAACACCTCTTGTAACCGTTTACATCCCATGTCGCAATTATGGCCATTTTCTAAAGCAGTGTGTTGAAAGTGTATTTTCTCAGCTTTATACAAACTGGGAATTAATTATTGTTGATGAAGCTTCTGATGATGATACGGTGAGTATTGCGGAAGATTTTAGTCGTAATCATCCTGATTCTATAACTTTTATTCATAATGAAACGGCTACTGGTTTACAAAATCTTGCAAATACTGTCCTTGGTATTGCCAAAGGAAAGTATATGGTGCGCCTCGATGCCGACGACTGGTTGGATGAAGGTGCTCTTTTGCTAATGGTTGCTAAACTGGAGAAAACGCCAGATATTGGCTTGGTGTACGGCAATTATTTTTATACCGATATTGATGGCAATGTTTTAGGTGCAGAGCGTCGTCACAAGTTGGGAGATGAAGATACGGTTGGCCATTTGCCGCCACATGGTGCTTGCACAATGTTTAGAACTAGATCGCTAAAAGCTGTTGGTGGGTATTCAGAGGATGTGAATGCACAAGATGGCTGGGAACTTTGGTATAAACTCTACAGTCGTATTGGTGCTGCAAGTCTTGATGTACCTATTTTTTATTATCGCCAACATGGTAACTCTTTAAGCCGAGATTCAACTCGTTTGTTGTCAGCACGTTCGCGTATTTTTGAGCGAATTAGTAAAAGGTTGGAAGGAGACTTCAAGCCTAATAATGTAGCAGTAATTCCTGTAAGAGAGTCATATCCGGGTTTTGAAGGGGTACCATATAGAAAATTAAATGGAGTATCATTGCTTGAAATAGCTATTCTTTCCGCAATAAAATCTAACAAAATTAATTCTGTAATTGTTTCATCACAAAGCCAAAAAGTGCTGGACTTTTCTCAGCAACTGGAGATAGACGGGCGAGTCCCATCTCATATGCGAGTATTACGTGAGGAAGATGAGGGTGTAAGCAGAAGTTTACCGATAAGAGATTTAATGGTAAGTGCAGGTGAGCATTATGCTGCAATTAATGGTGTATACCCTGATGTAATGGCTTTTTTAAGTTTACATGCAGTTTGTCGCCGTACCGAACATATAAATAAAGCATTAAATGTACTTCGAATCACAGAGAGTGACACGGTCGTATCTGTTCAGGAAGAACGGGAACCCATGTTTGCTCATGGAGAAAATGGCTTAAAATTACTTAATCCAGGACGATTTCAAGAGCTTAATTATGATCGAGAGCGCTTATATAGTTTTAATGGCTCTATTATTGCGACATGGTGGGAGGTTTTACGTGAGCATCATTTGTTTGGTGAAAAGATAGCATATATAGAGATGTCAACTGAAGATAGTCTTCAGGTAAAATCAGATTCTATATTTTCTTCTTAAAAAATTCTGAGTAATTAATTTTAATGAAAAAAGTAAGTAATTGCAGGAGCTTGCATGTATTTCTTGTTGCAAGCCCTATAGTTCAAATAGTGGCATCTCTTGTTATTAAAAAACTTGGGCTGAGTGAGAGAGAGGTGTTATGTGTAGTTGTAAGAGAATCAGATACATCGTTAATTAAAGCAAAGAAAATTACGTATAAAATGCTTTCGATAGATCGCATTTTATCGCGTCTGTTCCAGTTTTCGTATTCCGACACAGTTTTGAGAAGAAGAGTTGAAGCATCGTGTGATAATTTTTATGTTTACTGCGCATGGTTTGATAGGACTGTAGAACAGTTAGTTAACAGTCCTAAGTGCAGCGGGCATTATTATATGGAAGAAGGTCAACTCGCATATTATAAGAACAAAGAGTTTGATGCGGATGTTGAGTATCGGGAACGAGCACGTCGTAAAGCTGAGGGAAGTAATGACTACCACTATCGTTCTGATGCTTTAGGGTATTATGGTCTCAATAACCATGCCTTCCCTAGTATTTCCGACAAGCGTAAAACAATATTGTCAGATTTTTCTGGCTTGCTCGAGGAATATTGTCTTAAGCTAGCAGGCATTCAGAGGATAGCTGTTCTTCCAACGCCGCACAGAATTGATGAGGTGTCGATAGAAAATTTGATCGATGTCTATCTTGAAAATATAGGGCCAGATGGAGTTATTAAGCTGCACCCCGGGTTTTCTGCTTATCCAGCATTATCAAAGCGTGTAAAAGAGATTATTTTTAGCCGAGGTTTTTTAAAAGAGAGTGTATGTAGTAATGACGTAATTCTGGAGCTGGAAATGCTTCATGAGCGAAAAGAGTTGTTTGGAGTTCGTTCTTCTTTGTCGACTTATGCGGAAATTTTGGGTTCTGACTATCATTTTTTAGATTTGCCAGGTTATACATCCCCGATAAACTAAGATGCAATATCGGCCAATAGGTTTCGCAAAACAGACTAGAGCTTGAGTGGGTATGCTACAAAATCTTTGGGATAAAAATTTATATATTTTATTGTATGCAGTGATGTGTGCGTCATTATTCTTTGACGCGATATTGTTTTTCGATGTTGTTAGTGTTTCTAGAGCAGTATCAATTTTATTGATCCTGGTGTTTTTCTTCTTTATTGAAAAGGCTAATATTATTAGCGCTTTCAAATCAATGTCGCTGGTTATTTTGTTGTTGGTTTTCCTGTTCATAAGAAGCTTTATTGGTGGTCTTGATTTTAGTGACCCTTATTTCTATGCTTTGTTTTTTAATTTATTGATGGCCATAGCAGTAGCTGGGGTTCTAAGCAAAGTTAATCAGTTGGAAATGGTGTTTCTCATCACCTTTGCAATAGTTTTTTTGTTCTCAGTTTTTTCTTTTTTTGGGTGGGGGATCGAAAGGTCTTACACAGACTTCAGGGCATCGTTTATGTCTCTGAATCAAAATGAATATTCGGCGTTATTACTTATTGGATTTGCCTCAGGTCTTTACTATTTGAATGTATTTTTCCAAAGACATGAAAGGACTTCATTGCTTAGTGTTTTTGGTCTTTTCATTATTTTGGTTGCAATATTTTCCACTGGTTCTAGATTAGCGATAATTGGATCGGTATTGTCGAATTTTTTCTATGCAGCATTGGTTTACTATCGTTATGGTAGGCGCGATTTATCACTTTTGTATTTTTCGATTGTGTTCATTGTTATCGCTATAGATATGTCGAAATTATTTATTTTCGATGTTTATGAAGGCTCCTACCTTTACGATCGGCTTTTGGCGGGTGAAGCCGGACAGGGGCGTTCTGCTCTATTAGAAAGATTTAATATTGTAAATACAGGTGTAAATCAAAACTTTTCATCTTTAGGCGGTAGGATAGAATTCTGGTCGCTTTCGATTAAAGCTTACCTGTCGGCACCATGGATAGGGCTCGGTTATGAAGGATTTAGAGACTTTTTGTCATTAAATCAAGGTCATCGTCCTCATAATGCTCTTTTGGAAGCTCTTGCGATTGGCGGTGGAATGGTATTCATCTTTGTTATGTTGATTGTTCGGTGGGTGTTCAGGAAGCTCAGGATAAATTCCTATGACATGGGGATGACGTTTATAGTGATTTTCCCTTTAGCCATAATAAGTATGATGCTAAATGTATCCTCGCTAAAATTATTTTGGTTATATCTGGCCGTTAGCGTGAGTTTTTTTACAAGTAAGGAAATGATTTATGGTTCCTCAATGGAAAAAAAGGAGTCTATTAATTGTGCTTGATGATTTTAGTTCGAATGGCATTCTCGAATTATATGTGGACCTGTATAAAACCCTAGCGGCTGAGGTTTAAGAGTGAAGATATTAGTCGTTATTGATACTTTTGCTTCTGGAGGTGCACAAAGACTTAAAGCAAATTTAGCAAAAGCCCTAACGAAATTTGGTCATCAGGTAGATGTTTTTAACTATGTGGCAGCCGATCAATTTTTTAGTGATGAGTTTGATTCTGCGGGAATAACAGTATATACCGCTAATAAAAAAAATAGTGGCTTTTCCTTCGATGTGGTTAGGCAATTGCGAAGCATAGTTAGAAATGGGAATTATGATGGAGTGATTAGTTCAATGCATGCACCAAGTATTTATTCTGCATTGGCGATGTTAGGGCTTGAAAAATCTAAATTAATAGTCTGTGAAGAAAGTTCTTCGAATGCACCAGTGCCTTTCTTGAGAAAATTTTTATTCTACCTGTCTTCCTTGATCGCTGACGCTGTTGTAACGAATAGCTATAATGAAACTAAATTGTTAGGCAGGCTTCCCGGTCTTTCAAAAAAAATTTCGACCATCTGGAACGGGTATGAAATTGAACCAATAGCCAAGGATTTTGCGCGCAATAAGAACAAGCTAGATAAGTTGCTGGTTGTTGGCCGTATTGCATACCCCAAAAATGGACTTAACCTACTGAAAGGGTTATCTCATTTTTTGTCCTGTAATGGTTGGGCGCCAGAAATATATTGGGCTGGAAGAAATGAGATTGATCAGCGCTCTTTGATAATGCAAAAGGAAATGAACGTTTTTTTGGAAGAAAGACCTGAGATAAAGCCCTATTTTAAGTTGCTAGGTGAAGTGAAGAATATTGATGAGTTATATAAATCAAGTGATGCATTGATCCATGTAAGCATATACGAAGGATTGCCTAATGTTATTTGCGAGGCAATGTTACTTGGATGCCCAGTGATAGCCTCCAATGTCTGCGATCATCCGGCAGTGATTGGTCAAGAGGAGCGGGGGATATTATGCGAACCTGATTCCCCTGAGTCTATAGCTAATGCAATTGAGAGGCTTGAAAGCATGTCTCTCGAAAAGAAAAATAAAATGACTCTTGATGCGAGAAAATTTGCCGAAATTAATTTTGATATTGGGCATATGGCTAGAGAGTACGAAAAGCTTTTGATTAATAGTTAATGATGTTTTTATTTTATTGACTATGAAATAAGAATACGCTTTTCGAATTGCTTTCAATCTTGTGGTAACCATCTTCTAATTTGTTTTCGATAAATATCTTAAGCTGTATTTGGAATAATCCATTTAATAAATCATATGCTTCAGGAGACTAGAATTTGAAAATTGGTGTTTTAATAAGAAGCTTTGATTCCTTAAGAAACCATGAGTTAAGGATAATACAAGGTATTATTGATAGCCCAGAACTTGAGTTGTCATTATTGATAATGGATGGCAGGGTGATTGATGGGTCTCAAGCATCTTTAATTGGTAAGTTTAAACGCCTTTTTATATCAAAAAATATTTTTGGGAGGGTTTTGTTCGGTCTGCAGGTGTTTGTTGAGCGAAAGTTATTCTTTAAAGAAAAATACACTGTTAACAAAGTAGCTATAATAAAAAAATTAAATGTTATTGACACAATAAAAGTTAAACCTGTACGCAAAGGGTTTGTTGATCTATTTAGTGAGTCAGATGTTCATGAAATCAATGAATACAAATTAGATGTTATTTTAAGGCATGAATTTAATATAATTAGAGGAGATATTCTGAGATCCTCTACACACGGTATATGGTCATTTCATCACGCAGATAATTCTATTAATCGTGGTGGACCGCCAGGGTTCTGGGAGATTATTTATAAGCAACCATCAGTTGGAGTTACATTGCAGCAATTAACGCCTGAGCTTGATGGCGGGCTTGTTATCGACAAAGCATTTTTTAATCGCCATTGGTCTTATGTTAAAACGTATGATTTGATCTTAGAAGGCTCCGTTAGCATCCTATTTAAAAATTTAAAGAAACTTGCCGCGGGTACTTATGCAACCCAAAAGTCGATGGTTTATTATAATCCTCTTTATAAAACACCTGATTATTATCATAGCATTAAGTATGTTTTTTATTTTTATGCAAACTTGGCTAAAGTTCTTATGGATAGATTGAGCAGTAGAGTTTTAGGTGTAAGGTATAATTGTTGGACATTATTTATTGGTAAAGGTGATTTTATAACGTCTACTCTCTTTAGATTGGAGCCTATAAAATTACCTAATAATGAATTTTGGGCTGACCCATTTATTTTTAATCATGAAGAAAAAAATTACATATTTTTTGAAAATTATGGCTACAAAACAAAGAAGGGAAAAATTTCTTGTGGAGTAATTGATGGCCATAATTTAATAGATGTTAGGGATGTTTTGGATTTGGAGTATCACTTGTCGTACCCATGTATTTTTAAGGAAGGTGGCAAGATATTCTTAATGCCTGAAACTGCAGGGAATAACCGTTTAGAAATATATGAGTGTGTTGAATTCCCAAGTAAATGGAAATTATATTCTACTGCTTTTGAGGGAGAGAAAGTGTTTGATGCCTCTTTTTATGATGATGAAAAGAATCAGAAGTGGTTGTTTGTTAACAGAAGGGATAACGAGAATTGTCCATCCGATAGTGAATTGTATATTTATAAAGTCGATTCTTTGAGAATGGAGAGAATTGAACCTCACAAAAATAATCCTGTAATAATTGATTCTCGTGTAGCAAGGAATGGTGGTGCTATTTATAAATATGAAAACATGTATTATAGACCTTCCCAAGCAAATGTGGATGGCGTTTACGGTGCCGCTTTAAATATAAATAAAATTAATAAGTTAACAATAGAGGAATACGATGAAGAAATCATTGTAACCACTAAACCTAACTTTCATGAAGGGCTTGTGTCTATGCATCATTTGCATCAAGCTGATGGTTTGTTTGTTATTGATGCGGCTTTTAAGAAGAAACACTAATAGCAACACAATGGGCACTTGCTCGTAATTTTACTCGCACTCTTAAAGTATTATTCAATGCACAAGATTTGTTAAGTCTACTTTGACAGTATTACTGCATAAGCCAAAGATAAAAGTCTATGAGTCATCATTTGTTTTAATAAATATTACTTATATAACTATATTATGACGTCACAATATACTCGATTATCACATCAGAAATACCGTCCTGACATTGATGGTATAAGAGCAATAGCTATTTTAGCAGTTATAGCCTTTCATGTTTTTCCAAATCATTTAGAAGGCGGTTTCATTGGTGTAGATATATTTTTTGTGATCTCCGGTTACCTCATTTCGAATATTCTTTTTAAGAACCTAGAAAATGATACGTTCATCTTTAATGAGTTTTATGCCAGACGTATTAAACGCATCTTTCCAGTCCTTATTTTTGTGCTGATTTCTTGCTTAGCTTTCGGGTATTTTACGTTGCTTTCTTCAGAGTATGAGCAATTAAGTAAACATATCATGGCAAGTGCCGGTTTTGTTCAAAATTTAGTACTGTGGAATGAATCTGGATATTTTGATACTTCTGCTGAAACAAAACCACTACTTCATTTATGGAGCCTAGGTGTAGAAGAACAATTTTATATCATATGGCCTTTGTTGTTGTGGCTTGTTTGGAGATGGAATTTTAATTTATTAGCAGTAATTGTCTTAGTATCAGTGGTTTCGTTTTATCTCAATATAGTAGGCGTAAAAGACAATGTTGTTGCTACTTTTTATTCTCCTTTGACCCGATTTTGGGAGTTACTAGCAGGTGGTTTTCTGGCATATATTGATAAAAAGGAATTTTATAAAAGTTGTAAGTTAATAGTTGACAGATGGCTGTCAAACCTAATTAGTCGTACCCCTCGAAGTATTGATGGACAGATAATAAATAATATTTTTTCTATTATGGGTATACTTTTAATAGCCTATGGATTATGGAAAATTAATAAGTACTATGACTTCCCTGGCAAGTATGCTTTGGCTCCGGTAATCGGCACTGTTTTGCTTATTGCTGCGGGACCAACAGCATGGATAAACCGTGTTATTTTATCTAATAAAATAGCTGTTTTTATTGGGTTAATTAGTTATTCTTTGTATTTATGGCATTGGCCACTTTTATCGTTTCTCAGGATTATGGTTTTAGAGCCTGATGTATATACTTTGATGGTCACAGTTTTTATAGCTTTTGTGTTGTCAATACTCACTTATTACTTTATTGAATACCCTATTCGTAACAATCACTCAATTCAAAGCTGTGCAAAAAAATCTGTTTTTCTTATGTCAGTTATTTTTTTATTGGCTTTTATAATATATAAGAATGATGGTTTTACTAATAGGCATACTAAAGAATTAAATTATATAGCAGAAGCTATTAATGATTGGGAATGGGGAAAAGATGGAAATAATATTTCAATTAATGGCGTCGGTGTAATAGCTAATTCTGACAGTAAAGAAATAGACGTATTAATTGTCGGCGACTCCCATGCTCAACAGTATTGGCCGAGAGTAAAATATTTAACAGAAATAAATGAAGCTAAAAATATTGCTTTTCTTACTCGTAGTGGTTGCTTACCGATTCCAAGCTTGATTTATAGTTGGACGAAAGACTGTGATGGTTTTGTTGACTCCATACGGTTGTTTCTTAAAGGTAACACGACAATTCGGAACGTGATTATCGCACCAGCTTTTAATCATTATTTTGTAACGCTGTTAGATCCCAAGCACAATAGTGGCCGAGCTCTTGCTATTAAGAATAATGGAGTGGAGCATGACTTTCGTGATGGTAGAGGTGTAGAGTTTTCTATTAATATATTGATTGATTTTGTGAAAGAGCTTTCCCTTAAATATGATGTTACGGTGTTGTTAGATCATCCTATAGATCGTATGTTCAACCCTTATGAGGTTATTTATTCTAATAATAGACGAATCTACCCTTTGGGTAATATGAAAGTGCCAGATAAATTTATTTATGATGAGAGACAACAGCGAATAGAAAAAATAATGTTTAGTATGTTAAGAAATAATGGAATCGAAGTTAGAACTCAAAGTGACATTGTCTGCCCTGAAAAGACCTGCTCAATGATTTTGCCAGATGGGAGACCAATTTATATGGATACGGGTCATATGCGGCCATTTTATGTTATTGATAAAATGGATGTAATTGATAAGGAAATAAGGAAGCAATAAAGCCTAAATTTTATGAATATATATTTATGAAATTGAAAACCATTATAGTTGGTTCTTTTTTAGCAAAAGAAAAAAATATATTTGGTGGTGTTGCCAGATCATGTGAGACGATGATGGAGTCTTCTTTTGCTAGTCGTTTTTCTGTTGTTGCGGTTGATTCAACTCAAATATCTAACCCACCTCCAGGGCTAATTGTACGAACGATATTAGCTTTTAGGCGATTAATAATATTTACAAGTAAATTAATCTGGCATCGTCCAGATGCTGTATTATTGTTTACTTCTGTTGGTTTAAGTTTTGTTGAAAAATGTGTAATGGCTTGGGTTGGCCGTATTTTATTTTGTCCAGTATTGATTTTCCCTAGAGGGGGAGAACTTATTAAACAAGCGACAGGTTCTAAAATAAGGTTAATGTTAGCTAAGACTTTATTGAAAGGCTCGAACGTTTTTTTAGCGCAAGGCCTCAAGTGGCGAGATTTTGCGGTGAATGATATGGGGTTTGATGAATCTAAGGTTTATGTGATCCCTAATTGGACAGCAACTGATCTTCAGTTGGATATTGGTCAGCGTCGAGAATACAAACAACATAAGAATAAGCTAAAAATATTATTTGTTGGTTGGTTAGAAGAATTTAAAGGTGTATTTGAATTATTAACAGTATGCAAGATGTTGTCAGACAAAGGTGTAGATTTCGAGCTAACTTTAGCTGGACGAGGTCATGCTGAAAAAGATGCGAAGGAATTTGTAAAAAATAATAATTTAGAAAGTATTGTTATATTTGCTGGATGGGTTAAAGGTGAAAGCTTAGATGAGCTTTACGCTTCGAATGATATTTTTGTTCTTCCATCTTGGGAAGAGGGAATGCCAAACGCTATGATTGAAGCGATGGCAGCTGGTCTTGCTGTCATTGTTACTACCGTTGGAATGATTCCAGATTTTCTGGAAGATGGGCAAAATGCAATTTTGATTCCACCTCGTGACGTTGGCTCATTAGAAAGGGCAATGAAAAAAGTTATTTATGATAAGAAAAGACGTATTAAATTAGCACAAAATGGTTATAAGCTTGCGAAAAAGGAATTTGCAGTCGAGTCAGCGATGGAAAAACTTGGTAATATAATTGAAAGCACTGTTTCTGGTTAGTGCCGTGGTTTTATTAATTTAATGGAGTGAAGCAGTAAATGTTTAAAAGAAAAATATTACTTATTACTGGAGGTACTGGCTCATTTGGTAATGCTGTCTTACGCCGTTTTATTAATAGCGAGTTATCTGAAATTCGCATCTTGAGCCGAGATGAAAAAAAGCAAGATGACATGCGGAAGAAGTATAATAATTCCAAGCTGAAGTTTTATATTGGTGATGTGCGTGACTATGATTCAGTTGTAAATGCAACGCGTGGTGTTGATTATGTCTTTCATGCAGCAGCATTAAAGCAAGTTCCTTCCTGTGAGTTTTATCCTATTCAGGCAACGAAGACAAATGTAATTGGTACTGAAAATGTGCTTGAAGCAGCAATTGTTTGCGGCGTTAAACGAGTTATATGCTTGAGCACAGACAAGGCCGTATATCCAATCAATGCCATGGGTATTTCCAAAGCCTTAATGGAAAAAGTGGCAATTGCAAAATCACGAAGTAGTGACTCTACAGCTATATGTGTTACTCGTTATGGCAACGTAATGGCATCGCGCGGTTCTGTGATCCCATTATTTGTTGATCAAATATGTGAAGGGGTTCCTCTCACTATCACCGATCCAAATATGACACGATTTATGATGACATTGGATGATGCTGTTGATCTTGTGTTATATGCATTTGAGCATGGTTCTCCCGGGGACATATTTGTACAAAAATCACCATCTGCAACAATTGAGGTTTTAGCAAAAGCGTTGACAGGTCTTATGGATAAACCAAATCATGAAATCCGAATAATTGGAACGCGACATGGTGAAAAATTATATGAAGCACTGCTTAGTCGAGAGGAAATGGTTGCAGCAGAAGATTTAAATGGTTATTACCGAATACCTCCTGATTTACGTGATTTGAATTATGATAAGTTTATTTCACAAGGTGAGACAAGTATATCTAAAGCGATTGACTATAATTCACATAACACGAAGCAGTTGGATGTAAAAGAAATGCAAGAGCTTCTTTTGAAGCTCCGATTTATGCAAGCTATTACTCGTGGTGAATACATAGATCCCGAGGAATAATATGCGAATACTTGTTACAGGATCTCGTGGTTTTATTGGAAAAAATTTAGTTGTTAGACTCGGTGAACTTTCTGATATTGAGGTTCTACATTATTCTCGTGGAGATTCTTTGGAGTTGCTCAATGATTTAGTTAATAACAGTGATGCTGTAGTTCATTTGGCTGGTGAGAATAGGCCAAAGGAAATTTCTGATTTTTCTACTGTGAATAAAGATCTTACTAATAGTCTATGTGAAGCAATTAATGCTTCAGGGCGAAAAATTCCACTTATACTTGCTTCATCAACTCAAGCAGTGATTAACAATCCATACGGCGAGAGTAAAAAAGAAGCAGAGCAGGTGGTTGAAGGGTTTTCTAAAGACACAGATAATCCTGTAACTATTTATCGACTACCTGGGGTTTTTGGGAAATGGTGTAAGCCAAATTATAACTCGGTTGTAGCTACTTTTTGTCATAATATTGCTAATGATTTGCCGATCCAGATAAATGACTCATCGCTATCAATTAAGTTAGTTTACGTCGATGATGTTATTGCTGATTTCATTGACAGTATACAATCAATGGTGGACGGTGTTCATTGGCGTGAGTTGTCACCAGAATATTCGATCACTCTAGGTGAGTTAGCTGAGCAAATTAATGCGTTTAAAAATTGTCGAACTAATTTGACATCAGAGCGTGTGGGGTTAGGGATAACGCGTGCCCTTTATTCAACATATGTTAGTTATTTGCCTCCCGATAAATTTGTTTATGACTTGCCACGTTACGGTGATGAACGTGGTATCTTTGTTGAAATGCTTAAAACACATGACTCAGGTCAATTTTCTTTTTTCTCTGCTCATCCTGGAGTAACTCGAGGCGGGCATTATCATCATAGTAAAACTGAAAAGTTCTTAGTCGTCAAAGGATCTGCTAAATTTGGATTTCGGCACGTGGTTACTAATGAGGTATATGAAGTTCTAACTACAGGTGACAACCCACAAGTAGTAGAAACCGCCCCAGGGTGGACGCATGATATTACCAATGTAGGTGAAGATGAAATGCTAGTGTTACTTTGGGCGAATGAGGTATTTGATAGTGAACATCCGGATACGTATCAATCTAAGATTTAGGCGTAGGGTTAAATAATGGAAAAATTAAAAATTGTTACGGTAATTGGTACTCGACCGGAGATAATTCGACTTTCTCGTGTCTTGGCTAAATTGGACGAATATTGTGAACATGTCATTATTCATACAGGGCAAAACTATGATTTTGAGCTTAATGAAATATTTTTCTCTGATCTCGGTATCCGTAAACCAGATTATTTTCTTGATGCAGCAGGTGAAAATGGTTCAGAAACAATTGGTAATGTAGTCATTTCTGTTGATAAAGCATTGGCTAATATAAAGCCAGATGCGTTACTTGTACTTGGCGATACAAATAGTTGCATGTCGGTTATCCCTGCTAAAAGAAGAAAGGTACCAATATTTCATATGGAAGCAGGGAATCGTTGTTTTGATCAAAGGGTTCCTGAAGAAATTAATCGTCGTATAGTTGATCATACGGCTGATATTAATCTTACCTATAGTTCAATTGCTCGTGAATATCTTTTGCGTGAAGGTTTACCACCTGACATGGTGATCAAGACTGGCAGTCCAATGAATGAAGTTCTGGATTATTATCGCTCAGGGATTGAAGAGTCAGATATATTGGAGCGTTTAGGTTTGATTGAGGGCAAGTTTTTTGTAATTAGTGCTCATCGTGAAGAAAATATAGATTCGGATCGGAATCTTGATAAATTAATTTGTATGCTTAATGAAATAGGGAGTAATTACAACTTGCCCGTAATTGTTTCTACGCATCCTCGAACTCAAAAAAGATTAGACGCTGCAGGAATAAAATTTAACAATAACATAAGGTTGTTGAGACCCTTGGGTTTTAAGGATTATAACAAGCTTCAGATTACATCTAAGGCAGTGTTGTCTGATAGCGGCACTATCAATGAGGAATCATCAATTCTAAATTTTCCAGCATTGAATATTCGTGAAGCTCATGAGCGACCAGAGGGTATGGAGGAGGCTGCGGTGATGATGGTGGGTTTGGAAATTGATAGAGTATTGCAATCATTAGCCGTTCTGGAAGATCAGCATCGTGGAGAAAATAGGATGCTTAAAAAGGTAGCAGATTATAGTGTTACAAATGTTTCGGATAAGGTGATACGTATTATTCATAGTTATACTGATTATGTTAATCGGGTTGTTTGGAAAAAATATGAATAATTTGATACCGAACCTGCAAAGAGATGTTAAATGAAAGTTTTGGTAACTGGAGCTAACGGTAATTTAGGTAGTCAATTATCAAAAATGGCACCTGAATATAATTTAGAAATCATTCCTGTAACAAGGGATAACTGGGATCAAATTGAATGTATTGTAGACAGCAGTGTTGATGCAGTAATGCATGCGGCAGGAGATATAAGAAGCAAAGTTTCGACTAATCCAGTTCAGTATCTAGATTCAAACGTTGTTACGACTTCACGCTTATTGGAATTATGCACTACCAATTCTATTTCTAAATTTTACTATATAAGTAGTTGTGCTGTTTATGGCGATGTGAATAGCACTACTGAAACTCAGCGCTGCGATCCAATTTCCTTAAATGGTAAAATAAAAAAATTGAATGAAGACATTATCAGTGAGTATTGTAAAAAAAATAACATTAATTTTACTTGCTTCAGGGTTTTTAATTTATTTGGTGGTAAAGATCGATTTTCCATTGTTAGCCACCTTAGAAAAGCGATAAGAGAGCATACAGAGTTTACGCTTAATAATGAGGGGGAATCACAAAGAGATTTTATACATGTATCTGATGTCGCTGAGATTATCCTAAAAACACTTTCCCTCGGAGAGTTTCCTGCGTATTTAAATGTAGGAACAGGGGTCGCTATAAAAATATCAGAATTAGTAAAAATCGCACAAAATAACCATGCAAATTTATCTATTAATAAAACGTATAATCGAGAAATAGAATATTCACGTGCTGAAACAACAGGTTTGTGTAAGTATATAAAGAAAGATTTTATTTCTGTGGCTGATTATATAAACGATATTTAATGTGTTCCCATATAGAAAGTTATGCATTAAAAGTATATTAGGCTGAAAATAATGAGCTCCACAATGGAAGAGGTAAATGAGGATGGGCAGGTTTTTGTCGTCTCAGAGTTTGTTGAGGCAAATCTAAATTCTACCGGATATTATTGGTCACAAATAATAGAAGAGTTAGGTAAAACATTTGGTAAAGTCCTTGTTATTTGCCCAAATAATAATTTAACTGAAAAATCTGAGAGCTCTTCTAAAGTAAAATATACTACTTTTTATTCTAGGCCGTACAATAAGTGCAAATTGTCGTCTAGGATCTGGGGCCAATTACGACAAAGTGCAAATTTTTCATTAAAAATACTAAAAGAAGTTTCTCGTAAAGATGTTGTGTGTACTGGCACAAATCCTGCCTTGCTATTAATTTTTATGCTTTTCGTGAAAAAAATTAAAGGGTTTAAATGGGTGGTTCTTGTATACGATGTTTTTCCGGAAAATCTAATTCCCGCTAAGATTCTATCTCTAAAAAGCTTAAGATATAAACTTCTTTCTTTGCTATTTAATTGGGTTTATTCAAGTGCGGATAAACTGATAGTAATAGGGAGAGACATGGAAGAGATAATGCAGAAAAAAATAGACAGAAAAGATAAAATTGTATTTATGCCTAACTGGTGTGCCCCTGATGACGTGACCCCAATTTCAAGAGAAGAATCACCGTATTTAAAACAATTCGGTTGGCAAGAAAATGTTGTTTTTCTTTTTTTTGGCAATATAGGTCGCCTGCAAGGTATTTCTAATCTTTTGCGGGCAATAAAGTTAGTTACCCATCCGAAAGCAGCATTCTTGTTTTTAGGGGGGGGGCAAAAGGTTGATGAAATTAATAGTTTTATAAATAACAATGCTGATTTACCTGTGAAATACGCCGGTAAAGTATCTTTTGAAAATAGAAATATGGCCTTGTCATCATGTGATGTAGCTATTGTGTCCTTGTCATCTGGTATGGCAGGGCTCGGTGTTCCAAGTAAGGCATACTTTTCTCTTGCAGCCGACAAGCCCTTCCTTTTGGTATCGGATAAAAATGCAGAATTAGCAAGAGTTGTATCTGAAGAAGATATTGGTTGGTTTTGTGAACCAAGTAACCCGAAAAAATTGGCGTTACTTATTGATGAGCTTTGTGATTTGGATTTTTCTGCTATGCATGGATTGCAGCGTTCACTTTTATTGAAAAAGTATTCTGGTTCTTTATCTCTTAAAATTTTCTCAAATTGCGTCTCTGAATTAATGTTATAGTTTTATAGCGTTACTTATAGAAATGATATGAAAAACATACTGATAACAGGGGTGACAGGGTTTATAGGAAGCGCTCTTAAAGAGCGCCTTTTGATTGAAGGTTATGATGTCTTAGGCACGTCGAGAAACCCAAAAAGAGCAGATGGTGTTATTAAGTTAGCAGAAATAAATGAATTGACAGACTGGTCTATAGCTCTAAATGATATTGACGTTGTTGTTCACCTTGCGGGTCGCGCTCATGTTATTGCGGATGATTCCTCGGGATCTTCTGAGCTTTTTGAGCGTACTAACCACTATGGTACAAAGCAATTAGCTTATGAGTGTGTTAAATATGGTGTTAAACGATTTATATATATTAGTAGTATCGGGGTTAATGGTTCGTCTTCACTAGATCAAGGTTTTTCAGAAGATTCAAAGTTGAGACCGGAAAATTGTTATGCTGTATCAAAAATGAATGCAGAAAATGCATTGACAAGCATTGCTAACCGGAGTGATTTGAATGTAGTAATTATTAGGCCTCCATTGGTTTATGGGCCTGGTGCTAAAGGGAATTTTTTGAGGCTTCTTAAATTAGTACGAAAAGGGGTGCCAATTCCAATAGGTAACATCAATAATAAACGTAGCATGATCGGTCTTACTAACCTTGTGGATATTATTTGTACGTTAATTAAAGCAAAAAAAATTCGAAGGCAGGTCTACCTAGTCTCCGACGGGATGGATGTATCAACTATTGATTTTGTTAATAAGATTTGTGGTTGCATGAATAAGAAATCTATTGTCTATAGTTTTCCTCAATTTATTATAAAGTTTTTTGTGAGGTTAATCGGTAAGCAACGTGAATATATGAAATTCACATCTACGTTAGTTATTGACTCATCAGAATTACGTGATGATTTTGACTGGGTGCCGGTTAAAACAATAGAGCAAGAGCTGGAAGCTGCTGTAGCGTTATTTAATGAAAACGACAAATAAATGCTTATACAACATACTTATATTTATTGGTAGGTTGGTTATAAATTGATTTCTAAGAAGTATTCATCATTATTGTTTATGATTACCAATGTTGGCGGAAAAGGTATGGCTGCATTTGCGCAGTTGTATGCTATTTTTGTTTTCTCTAAAATTCATACGCAAACTGAAGCTTCTGTGGTTTTTTTACTATTGGGTTATGCAATTTGGTTTCAGGTTTTTGAGTTTGGTTTAGCTCAAACGCTTCAGAATAGATTTAATTCTGGAAGTAGCGCAGCTAACGATGTGCGTGTGTTAATTGTCTTTCACTATTTTTTTGTTCTAGGGGTAGCACTTTATGTGATTTTCAATCCTGCTCTTCCTAGCCTGTTGTTACCGACTGATCGCTTTGCTATAGATGGAACGGAATTCAGAGCATTTTCCATAGGAATGGCAGTGATGATCATAGCCACTAGTAATCAGATTGTGCAACGGATGTTGTTAGTAATAAACAAGGGATTATTGTCTAATGCTTTATTAGCTATCCAATCGGCAGCAGTTCTAGTTGGGCTGGCATTATATCAGCAGACGGATCAACCAAACTTGATGGTGTCAGTACTTATATACCTGCTTCCTCAAATGATTGTGAATTTCCCTTTTGTTTTTGGAATGATGCGGAAATTGATTGTTAACCGTAATAATATTGGGAAAGACAGTTACGCATCAATATGCATGTATGCAGCAGAATTTTGGGTTCTTAATATACTTTCGGCTATTTTTCTTGGGGCTGATTACTATTTTGCAGCGCACTATCTTGATAGTGAACAAATTGTTTTTTATCATTTTGCAACCCGTTTTTATTTTCTGTCCTTTGTTGCCTACTATGCTTATGTTCATCATCAGGCGAGGCGGCTTACACCATTTGCATTGCAGGATGGTGCTCCCGAGATACGTAAAATTCTGAGAAATTCTATGTTTATAGGATTGGCCTCAGTTTTACTTGTTTATTTGTCTGTTATTACTCTTGATAGTTTTGCTGTGTTTACCTATGTGATTGGAAAAAATGTGATTAGTCATTCTTTGATGTTGGCGGCACTTTTTTATTTCTCAATCAGGGTTTTTAGGGATGTAGGGCTTGTGGTATTGGGGAATGTTGGTGAAAAATCAATACTTTATAAAGTGTATATAATTGAAGTTTCTGTGGGGTTAACGCTGTTGAATTTAACGGTTGAGAAATTTGATGGCATGGGGATATTTCTATCTATGGCATTCACGGTTTTGATTAGTACGTCTGTTCTTTATTATTTTTTTAAAAACCTAGTTAAAGATTCGAGTCACAAAGTGGCACTGGGAGAAATTTAATATAGTGAGCAATCTTTACGAAAAGTTACCTTGTGCAGATGTGTTACTTTCAATTATTACTGTAAGTTATAATGATGCTGCGCGACTTTCAAAGACCATTCAAAGCCTTCTCCCTTTTTATGGTGATGCACGATACGAGCATATTGTTGTTGATGGAGGCTCAACTGATCAAACGGTGAATGTTGTTGGACCATTGAGGAGTACGCATAACTTTCGATTTGATTCGGAGCTTGATTCTGGGATTTACGATGCGATGAATAGAGGCGCACAAAAAAGCAGCGGTAAGTTTCAGCTGTTTCTTAATTGTGGTGACTGTATGTTGGCTACCCCTGATGAATTAACATTATGGCTTCGTGAGTTAGATCATGAATCTGTCAGTATCGCATGCTTTAGTTTTAGGCAAGTAGATACTGATTGTTATCGAATGATTATTCCGGAAAAAGTGAGGCGGAATAAGTTACCCACTTCTCACCAAGGAATGGTTTTCTCGTCCAGGTTTGTACAAGAACATTTTTATGATACGTGTTACAAAATTGCTGCAGATTACGATTTGTATCTACATGCAAAACCGTCTCAAATCATTATTGCGCCTATGAATTCTCCTTTAACGTCTGTAGAGGTTCATGGAGTTGCATCAGGAAACCCTGTGACCTCTTATAAAGAGTATCTATTAATTGCATTCAGAAATCTGTATGGCATCGAACTATTGGTTTGCTTTTTTAGAATTGCATGTAGGGCAATGGTGATTATACCTATAAAACTATTGTTTCCGTATAGATGGATAAAACGATTGAGATTTAAATCATGATCTATTTGAATAATAAGGTATTGAGAGGGAAGACTTCTAAAATTGGGGCCTTGTTGGTCATTAAAATTTTAGGAGCGCTATTTGCAACAGTCGTGTTTGCTAAATTCACCCCTTTGGTTGATTCAAATTTATACCTCAGTGGCTCTTACAGCGCAGATAGCAGTTTAAGAATATTAGTAGTTCAAACTCTAGCAGTGATGTTTAACGATCTTGGCGGTGTTTTTTTTACACATGTGATGTTTGGGGTAATTTCTTGCGCTGGAGTTTTGTACTACGTTGCAACGGGTGGTAAACGATGGGCGATACTTCTGGTTCTTTTATTTCCAAGCGCGCTTATTTGGACCTCAATTGTTAGCAAAGAAGCTCTTTTTTTCGGTGGTTTTACATTGTTATTGGTTGTTTGGTCTAGGTTCGTGACTGACTCTATAAATCGACTTGATCTCTTTGCCGCTTTCTTGGCCTTTATTTTTTGCGCTCTACTTCGCCCGCATTATGCGGTAATTATTGTCTGGTTGTTTTTTTCCGTGTGTATTGTAAAAAAATATGATGCAAGGGCATGGCCTATTCTTATAGTTGCATTGCTGCTTGGTGCGGTTGCTGTTTATTTTTTTGCCTGGGCAGAGCTGTTGAAAGCTGGCTATGGAAATATTGATGAAGCAGCGCGAGCTAGTCGTTTCTATACTTTAGGTATTGAACCAAGATCGGCTGCAGGGCGAGTACAATTTGAACAATTCATTCCCTTAGGAGTGCTCACAGGGATTATAGGGCCGTTACCTGAGGAATTGGTAAAGCGACCTGAGTTTATACCATTCTTTATTGAAGGTGTGTTCATTTTGTTGTTTCCGTTATTAATGTACCAATATGCAAATATGATGAATTTCTCTATAAAGAGCTCATTTTTCCGTTTTTATTGGTGGTGTTTAATACCAGGAATAATAACTCTAATGGTTTTGCATTCTCCTTTCGGAATATTGAATCCTGGCTCTGCGATACGCTGGAGAACTAATTTCGAGCCTATTTTTTATATGGCGCCACTTTTATTGTTTTTTCAATTTAAAGGGCGGACTCGATGAATATTCTTCATTTTCATCCAGATGGACGTATGGCAAGTTGTTTCATTGATCCTCTTATTGAAGCTGAGCGTTGCCACGGTCATGATTCTGTTCTAATTACTTCAACTAGAAAGTCGAGAATAAGCTCGGAAACTCTTCCTTATGATATTTCACTCCGTAATTTAATAAAATTACCATGGGCATTTCTTCGTATATGCATGCTTATAAAGGCACGTAGGCCGGACATGGTGATTGCTCATAACATGAAATCATCGCCACTGCCTTTACTTGCAGCCATGATTATGGGAATCAGAATGCGTATATATTTTAATCACGGTGTTCCTTTCGTAGGATACACCGGTATGATGCGACTGTTCTTGCGATTATTTGAGAAGTTTAATTGTGCTGTGTCTAATAGAGTGGTTACGGTGTCACCAGACATGGTTGAGTTGCTTAGAGGAGTTCAACGGAATATTCAGCCGACGATTATTCTGAATGGGTCGCCATGCGGCCTTGACTTGGATAATTATAATCGTGATTTATATAAAGACTCCACTTGGAGGGAGACACATAAAATCAAAGAAGATGATGTGGTCGTGGTTTTTATAGGGCGGCCAGAAAAACGCAAAGGTTTTGAGTATGCGCTCAAGCTTTGGACTGAATATATGACTGGCTCTAAATACAAGCTTATTATTTGCGGCGCTAACTCAGTCGATGTATTAAAGTATCTTCCATCTGTCGCAGAAAACATTATTTGTCTTGGGTTTGTAAATAATATTCCAGAAATATTATCGAATGCAGATATTTTGATCCAGCCAAGTTTACATGAAGGGCTATCTTACGCTGTATTGGAGGCAATGGCGTCGAATTGTGTTGTTATAGCAAATGATATTGAAGGTGTACGCAACCTGATAAATAATGGTGTGAATGGCTATTTGATTAAGGACAATTTATTGCAGGATTATGCTAATTTGATTCAGTCTCTGGCGGGAGACAGGAGTCGTGTTGTAGAAATCACAAGCGAGGCGGTTAAAACGGCTAACATGTTTTCTAGAAAGGATTTTCTTCCAGCCTATCTATCATTTTTGGAGAAAGCTTCAAAGCAATCATGACAATAGCTGTTATATTATTTTTTTATTTTCCCTTTTTTGGGGCGTAGTATGATTCCTTTTTATCGAGCATTTTCTTTCGCGGGCGTAGGCTTATTGCGTTCTCGGCATTTGAAGCAACTCCAAAAGATTGAGTCTGATTCTTATCAGATCCTCCATGATCTTGCTGTCAGACAAGGAGCATCGCCTGAAAATATAAAAGCGCAAATTGGACAAGACCTTTTTGTACTCTTTAGCCTTATATGGAAACGTGGCGGGTATTTTGTTGAGTTTGGTGCAACCAACGGAGTGGATCTCAGTAATACATACTTATTAGAGAAAGACTTTGGTTGGAGTGGGGTTCTTGCTGAGCCAGCTGAGGTATGGCATAACGATTTAAAATTAAACCGTACAGCCTCTCTTGATTTTGATTGCGTTTGGAAGGAAACAGGGCAAATACTTCAGTTTCAGGTTACCCCTGATGCGGAATACTCTACACTGTCAGAATTCACTAACTCCGATACGCACTCAAAAGAGAGGCGTGAGGGTGCGATACAATCGGTGAAAACAGTAACACTTAATGATCTTCTCGAACGTCATAAGGCTCCAGATTTGATTGATTATCTTTCGATTGATACAGAAGGTAGTGAATACGAAATTTTGAAAAATTTTGATTTTGATCGTTATGCTGTATCAGTTATTACTTGTGAACATAATTTTTCTGATAACCGTAAAAAAGTTTATGATCTTCTTGCTGGAAAAGGTTTTATGCGTGTTTACGAAGGGCTTTCGCGCTGGGATGATTGGTTCGTGAATTGTGACTGTATTGATAAAAAATAAAATTCCGATAAATAATTTTCGTATATTATATTTTATGCCGAGATTTTCCAGATGAAACGTTTTTTTGATATTTTATTTGTGCTTTTTATGTTGCCAATACTGTTTTTGCCTTTCTTCTTGATTGCAATTTCCGTACGTTTAACCTCTTCAGGTCCAGTTTTGTATTGGTCTGATAGGATTGGGCGTAACAATAAGGTGTTTAAGATGCCTAAATTTCGTAGTATGCAAATAGATACACCAGCTATTGCAACTCACTTGCTTGAAGATTCAAAAAAATGGTTGACACCCATTGGTTCATTTTTACGTAGGTCTAGTTTAGATGAGTTGCCACAACTTTGGAGTATTTTGAAGGGTGATATGAGTTTTGTTGGGCCGCGACCTGCTTTGTTTAATCAGGATGACTTGATTGCTTTACGCACAAAGGCAGGTGTTCATATATTGATGCCCGGTTTGACTGGTTGGGCGCAAGTAAATGGACGTGATGAATTACCAATTCCTGAAAAAGTAAGGTTAGATGTTGAGTACTTGAATTGCCGAACTTTATGGTTTGATTTAAAGATCATTTGGATGACTATCCAGAAAGTGATTTTTCGAAATGGTATTTCACATTAAATATATGATATCTGTGAAATTCTAATAAATTTAGTGGTATATTATTAATGAAGTATTTGTGGATTTAAAATAATGCGACTTTCAATGTTTCGCCGTACAGTAACAATAATATTTCATGATGTTTTCATGGCAACTGTTGCATGGACTTTAGCATTTCTTCTTCGTTTTGAATTTAATTTTGAGATGCTTGGAAGTACTGTGTATTGGCAAGTACTTCTTATTACTCTGCCTATTCATTTAGTTATTGCGTACAGCTTTGGCCTTTATCGTGCTTTGTGGCGTTTTGCAAGTATACCTGATTTATGGAACATCATTAAAGTTGTTTCGATTAGTGCAGTGTTATTGGTTACAGTTTTGTTTTTGTTGAATCGTGTTGAAGGTGTGCCACGTTCTTCATTAGCTATATACCCATTGCTTTTGATGTTTTTATTAGGGTCACCTAGATTGCTTTATCGCATTTGGCGTGATGGTCAGTTACGTAATAAGGGGCAACTGATCGGTGCGAGGGTTATTATTTTAGGTGCAGGTCAAGCGGGTAATTTAGTTGCGCGTGAAATGTTGCGTGGTAACGAATACCAGCCAGTTGCTTTTTTAGACGATGACCCACAACTAAAAGGTTCTAGAGTACACGGCCTTCCTGTGTTGGGAGGTATAGCAAAACTCTCTAAATCAATAGAGAAAGTTTCTGCAGAGTTAATAGTGATTGCGGTACCGACTTCAACGGGCGCTCAAATGCGAAAAATTGTAGGTCTCTGTGAGAAAGCAGATATACCATTTCGAACATTGCCCAATGTAGCCGACCTTGTGTCGGGTAGAGCTGAGATTAGTTCTTTACGAGAAGTGTCGATTGATGATTTGCTTGGGCGTGATCCTATTTCTTTAAGCACTGAATCAATCAATCAATCTATTTATGAAAAGGTTGTCATGGTAACAGGAGCCGGGGGGTCTATTGGCTCAGAATTGTGTCGTCAGATATTACGTTTTAATCCTGCTAAATTAATTGTATTTGATAGTAGTGAGTTTAATTTGTATCAAATAGATCGTGAATTGGTAGCGAAGTACCCGGATATTGATTTACAAATGATATTAGGAGATGTATGTGATAACAGTGCGATTGAACACTGCATGACTGAACATCACCCTAATGTGATTTTTCATGCAGCAGCTTATAAACATGTGCCTTTGTTACAACATCAATCAAGGCAAGCAGTACGTAATAATATTTTAGGTACGCGTAATATGGCATTGGCAGCGGACAAACATGGTTGCGATAGCTTTGTTATGATTTCGACCGATAAAGCAGTTAACCCAACTAATAACATGGGTGCAAGTAAACGTATTGCAGAAATTTTTTGTCAAAATCTAAATCAGCGTTCGCAAACAAACTATATAACTGTTCGTTTCGGCAATGTATTAGGATCCGCGGGTAGTGTTGTTCCTCTTTTTAAAGAGCAAATTGCAACGGGTGGGCCTGTTACTGTGACTCACCCAGAAATAACGCGTTACTTCATGACGATTCCTGAGGCATGCCAATTGATTATGCAAGCAGCTGTACAAGGTGAAGGTGGCGAGATTTTTGTTTTGGATATGGCGGAGCCGGTCAAAATTTCTTATTTAGCAGAGCAAATGATCGTGCTTTCAGGAAAAATACCCGGTGAAGATATTGAAATCAAGTATACAGGGCTTCGCCCAGGTGAAAAACTATATGAAGAACTTTTTCATGAGCAAGAGCAATTAAGTGCCACGACACATGAAAAAATATTGTTAGCTAGAACGCGTATTGTTGACTGGAATGAACTTCAAGATGATTTCTCGGCTATGGATAAAGCCAGTGAATTATTTGATGAAGGAACCCTAAAACTGCTTATTAAAAAGCTAGTTCCGGAGATGACGGAGTCACTCGCGAAAGATAATGTGGTTAATTTTGGAAAAATCAAAAAATCTTAATAATAATCGCCAATTAGAGCCAGTTGGTGCTTGACCCAACAGCGGTGCCTCAGTAACATACGCGCCTCGACAATTCCTCGGTAGCTCAGTTGGTAGAGCGGGTGACTGTTAATCACTAGGTCGGCGGTTCGAGCCCGTCCCGAGGAGCCATATTGATAAAAAGGTGCTTAATAATTAAGCACCTTTTTTCATTTCTGGCTTTAGCTAACCATTTCCACACCCTAAATCACTTCCATTGGGTCGTACCGTCGACAAACGTGCTCGACCTGTATTTGAGATAATCACCGCCTTTGAATGTTCCGGGTAATCGGTTACACAAAATATGTAAGTGCCATTGCTCCCGGGTGATTGACCGGTATTTTGGTAAACGATACGTCTGCGCCTACCGGAGGTGATATTGATGCCATTTTCTTCGCCGGGCTCGACAAATAGCAGATCATCATCGCCATCATATTCACGGTTGGCATTTTTATCGGCAAAAATAATCCAGCCTTCTTCCCAGCCGTTAGTGCGGCTACAGTTCTCACCGTCTTCGCTACGACACATAACGGCTCTTACGCCACGTTTAATGGCGATACTGCGTGTATAGTGTAGATGAGTAACAAAGGTGTTGATTTCAGTGGTGAGCCGAGTGCGTTGAACCAGCTCATGAAAAGCAGGCACGCCACTAGCGGTTAAAATGGCAGCAATACCAAGCCCAGTGAGCATTTCCAGCAGGGTAAATGCGCGCTGGGAACGATAAGTGTGGATATCCATATCCTCTCCCGTTCCATTTGAAGCGTCCTAATCCGTGGACAGGCTTAATAGTACGGTGTTGGTAATGGATTGTTTGTAGGATGAGGCTTATATTTACCTAAGCAATTCGCTCATTCTACTGACAGCAGATTCCAGCATTTCCATACTGGTCGCGTAAGAAAGGCGCATATGGCCGGGTGCACCAAAGGCAGAACCAGGCACTAAAGCGACTTTGGCCTCGTTGAGGAGTCGTTCTGTAAAGGCGATATCATCGCTACAGCCCAGTGTTTTCATGGCTTCACGCATATCAGGGAAAGCATAAAAAGTCCCATCGGAGGGAAGGCAAGTTACACCGGGTAAGGCATTTAGGGCAGCAAGTAGCCAATCGTGGCGTTCTTTAAAGGCATGAGCCATGTCAGCTACACATTGTTGGTTGCCTTCAAGTGCAGCTTGGGCTGCGGCTTGAGCGATTGAGCAGGCGCCAGAGGTACTCTGTGATTGCACCTTTTTCATGGCTTTAATGAGATCGGCAGGCCCTGCAGCATAACCAATGCGCCAACCGGTCATAGAATAGGCCTTAGAAACACCATTTAGCACAATAGTGCGGTCATATAATTCAGGGCAAACGGTGGCAATGTTGCAGAAGGCTTCATCAGTCCACAAAATGTGTTCGTACATGTCATCTGTTGCAATTAAAACATGAGGATGACGCAATAATACGTCGGCGAGCGCTTCCAATTCAGCACGGCGATAGGAAACACCCGTAGGATTAGAAGGGCTATTAAGCACTAATAAACGAGTTTTGTCGGTAATGGCTGCTTCCAGCTGGTCTGCTTGGAGTTTAAAGCCTTGCTCGATTCCGGCGCTGACAATAACCGGTTTACCATTAGCCAGTAATACCATATCAGGGTAGGAAACCCAGTAAGGCGCAGGAATAATAACCTCGTCGTCATCGTCTAGCAGCGCTTGCGCTAAGTTATAGAAGCTCTGTTTGCCACCGGCAGAGACTAAAACTTGCTCAGGCGCATAATCAAGCCCGTTATCCTGTTTAAACTTGTTGATAACAGCTTGTTTTAGGCCTGCTGTGCCATCAACAGGAGGATATTTAGTCTGACCCTCGGCAATCGCTTGAACCGCAGCGGCTTTAATGTGTTCGGGGGTATCAAAATCGGGCTCACCGGCACCAAGATTAATAATATCTTCGCCAGCAGCTTTTAATGCCTTGG
>Ga0316207_10000612_pt1 | contig 54034 bp, 48 predicted proteins | sample 6weekpyrite_MG_FD_204943 | JGI IMG/M metagenome (GOLD analysis project Ga0316207, IMG submission 204943) | Microbial mat bacterial communities from mineral coupon in-situ incubated in ocean water Damariscotta River, Maine, United States -... | ecosystem: Environmental > Aquatic > Marine >...
TTAACCCACAAGCGTGGCCCGTTGACCGGGTCAGGGTCGCGGTTGTTAATGCTGGGAATATTGTAGTTTTCATAAATAGAGGTGCCGTGCAATGACGGTGCCTCTTCGATGACAGGCATTTCAATAATGCCCGCCTGAATGGGGGACAGAATGAAACTGAAAAAAATGATATAAACTAAACGCAGAAAAAACATACTAAAAAGGTGACACGTCCATATTGTTTTTCTGAAGGGGTGTAGCAGTCGATTGTGATGTTTGGTGTTTGATCATCCAGATCAACATTAAAAAACCAGTCATCATCACTGACAGGCATATCCCAAAAATAGACATAGTGTATTCCCTTCAAATCCTTTGTGTTGACATTGACTTGCTATCTGTCTTTTGTCTAATGGCGTAATATAAACAGTTCAAGCCTATGACTGCAAGCCCGAAAACAAAAGATAGAGCGATAAGCCTGAGAAAATCAATCATTATCGTGCTCAAGCGCATCCTGATGCAACCGATAAATGCCTTTACTGATTCTAAAAACAAACTTGGTGCGTGTCATCGTGTGTTGTCCCGGCTCAATGGTCGCGGCGGGTAAAAAAGACGTAATGTACTGGGTTTTAATATCGGAAAAATAGTCTCTAAACTCCTGCAATGTGAGTAGGATGCCCTGATCGTCAATGGTGCCTAACTCACCATTTTTAACTGCGTCTAGAAATCGGTCTTTAAGTTGGCGCTGCTGATTTTCCATCGTTAATCCTCATAAATTGAAATGAAAAAAAAACCGGCACGGTTAACGCGCTGGCAAAACTTGAAAGATAATAGGGGGGCTTGTATGTCAGGTTTGACATGTTGTGAAGTTAACAATGCCTGCGCACAGATAAACATTATTTGTTATTACTGTGATGTTCAGTCGTGCTGGTTTTATTTTCAGAAAGGGGAGTGGAATTGTCGTGTTTAATTATCCAGATTAAAAAAGCAAAACCCATAACAAGCATGAGCATGCTGAAACCAAAAGCTGACATAGTCTGCGTCCTTTATGCTGTAAAGTATTTCAAACACATCCATGTTTTGTCGGCCAGGGTGAGCTTGATTTAATTCATTTGTTATTCGTACTTTTTTTAGTACTGCTTTTTTTCTTAACCGCTTTTTTTTTGACGGTCTTTTTTGTTATCGCTTTTTTGCCAGACTTAGCGGACGTTTTAGCAATAATCTTTTCATTGATTTCGATGGCCAATTGCTGGTATTGCTCGGCTTGTAATAATGCCGCGACTAAATGTTTCTGTAAGGTTTCTAGCGAAGGATCATTTTTAAGATCCTCATGACGTAAACCTTCAACGCTTATCCAAAGTGCATCCACCATAAGTCTATGGGGTGTATTCCCTATTGAGGCCGCCTTTGCTTCAATTAAGCTACGCAGTAGCTCAGGTGCCCTGATGGTTTGGTGTTCTACTTTGTGATAATCGCGTTTGGCTGTCATGCCCGCGATTATCACGCGTAATTCGCTCAGAAACAACGCATCTACATTGATGTCCAGATTATTTATAACTGTTTATGGGGGTAATTGCAAGAAATCAAAGAAAAATACTGACTAATTGAGGGATGGTTGATCTATCTGGACATCAACCTGAACTATTTATGTTGATGTTCTTGAGAAGAGAAATGGGTGGCCGATAGTGAATCCCGCCCCCACCTATCAAGTAGGTGGGGGCGGGAAGTGGGGTGGATTATTGAGCCTCTACCAACAGCTCTTGTAGTTCAGAGATGAATTGCTCTAATAGAGAAAAATAACGAATCAACACTTGAACATCAATCTGAACCAACGGCGCTTCGGGTAGTATGTCAACCAGAGTTTTGATGCGGGTACAGTGAAGTCGTGCCTGTTCTTTGAGTTGTTGGCGGGTTGCGGTTGGGTTTAGCATGTAGACGGGCATATTTATCATCTGTTTGCGTGTTGCACCGCTCATTGCTCATCTTCCTGAGTAATGGGGGATACGGGGGCAACCGTGATGCACACAGGCAGATGGCGGGGGAGATGGTGCTGAATACAATAATCGGTCGTCTGCGTTACGATGGCGGAGACCAAATGGCTTAGGGTTTCAAGCGTGGCTATGTCGGTTTGTTCAATGTGTTGGGTGTGGGTTTCAAACAGATCGCCCATTTGTTTTTTTGAAAGCAGGATAGGGATGCTTGTATAATGCATGTTACTCATAATGGATACTCACTTATTCGTTGTGATAGTCAGTTCGGTGAGGTCGTAACTCACCGGGCTGGCGCTTTTTTAAATAAACCGTCCTTAGCGAACGGTGCGGTCTTGATAAAATTTTGTAATGCATCCTGCAGGCAGGTTTAATGCATCGCAGATATGATTGACTAGCAGGTGTTCTGGATCAGAATCCCGCGCACCAAATTGTTTAAACCCGTTCATACGATCCAGCATGTTGTCACGCACTGTCAATGCCGATTGGATCAGGTCTTCGTTATCATTATTGCGGCGCTGTTCTGCATCGGTCAGTTCTTGATAGAGCAGTGTGTCTAATGTGTTATTGGCCTCGACCCATCCCTCGATTTTGAAAAGTGCCCAGTCATTGTCTGAATGTTCGAGCATGTTGTTTTCCTTTTAAGTCGTTCGTTTTTTGGTGATTCAATTAACGCTTGGTTTGGGTTGCAAAACAAGCGTTAAGTCTAAAAAATGCGATGTATATTAAGCGGCTATTTTATACACGAGATCCCCAGACTTGTTTTTCTCTGTGCTAATCGTAAATCCCATCTTCTTTTTAAGTGTGCCGGAAATAATGCCGCGAACAGAGTGAGGTAGCCAGTTGAGTGCGGTCTGAATTTGCGCGTTGGTTGCGCCATTTTTACGGCTGAGTAACTTGATCAGCTTTTCTGTTTTGGTGCCTTTACGTGCTTCAGTGGGTAACGGTTTTTCTGTTGCCATAGTTGACTTTTTTGCATCCATTCTTTCAAACCCTAAATCAGAAAGTGCGTAGCCTTTTTTAGTTTTTGATTCGAGTAGTTTTTTATTTTGCAGGGCAGTGATGACTTTATTTAAAGCGTTGCCACGAAGTGTGGATGTGGTTGGGTTAAATAGACCCTGGTTATCGATGGCCAGTTGCAGGATGTTTGTTTGTGCTTTGGTTAATGGCATGGTGCGTCCCTTTTTGGTTGTTGTAAATGACAACCCAAGTAACGCTTCCTTTGGTTAACAAAGCAAGCTTTGAATTTAATCTTTTTAGAACTTTGAAAAGGGCGAGCAAAGCTTAGACAACGCAGACAAAATAAGATAGTGAATTGTTTGAACAAATGATGGTGTTTGGTTAACCAATAACCAAGAAAGTTGTGAAAAAAAGTTGTGAAAAATTCTGAAGGTTAAAAAACAACCAGCGAAAGAATCGCTAAGTCATTGTTTTATATGGTACCAAAGGCCGGACTTGAACCGGCACGCCCGTAAAGGCAACGGATTTTGAATCCGTCGTGTCTACCAATTCCACCACTCTGGCATTACGTGAAGACGCTATTCTAATGATTTTTGCCAGATGAGCAAGTTAAGTTTGTATTAATACAAATGGCAATAATCGCAAATTAGCGGGTGGTTTTAATTGGTGGTTATTATCTGGCCGGGACAGGGTTGCTTTGGCGGTGTTGTTAGGGGTGTCAGGGAGATACAGTTGTCGCGTGTGGTTACGCCTTATTGATAAAACGCGTAACAGTTTCGGCTTTTGTTTTTAGCTTTGTACATGGCTTTGTCGGCGGCAATTAGCAGGCTGTCTGCGTTTTTGCCATCATTGGGGTGAATAGCAATACCAATGCTGCAACTGATATTAAATACCTCGTTATCGATACTAAAATCTTTGTTCAATATACGATTCAATTTTTCAGCAAGTTTTGTAATGATCGCTTCGTCATGTAGGCCTTCTAAAATTACAACAAATTCATCACCACCAATTCTGGCAATGGTATCAGACTGGCGAATAGCCTGGGACAGTCGTAATGCGGTTTCGGTGAGAATTTTATCCCCCAGTAAATGCCCCCGGGTGTCATTGATTGTTTTAAACTTATCCAGATCGATGTAAAGCAGTGCAAACTTTATTTCATTTCGCGCGTGTTGTTCACATAAATGTGCAATACGTTCGAGGAGCAGGTAGCGATTAGGAATTTTTGTGAGTTGATCGTAATGTGCAAGATGAGCCAGGCGTTCAGCTTCTGCTTTGCGTTCACTGATATCCCGATTGATGCCTAATGCGCCGGTCATCTGGTTTTGATCATTAAAGATGGGGACACACATTGATTCTATCCAGCCAATATGTCCGTCTTTGTGTAGCATTCTGACTTCGCCGGACCATTTGCCGAATTTTTCTACGCCGGATAACACTTCTGCGGTGACATGGGCAATATCCTCCGGCACATGCAGCATGCTGACATCCTGTCCGATGGCTTCTTCACTGCTATATCCATAGAGTTTTTCTGAGCCTTTGTTCCAGTCAATAATTGTGCCCTGTAAGTCAGTGACCACCAGTGCATCAAAGAGGTAGTCGAATGCGATGGCGCGCTGCTTGAGAATATTTTTATCCATTAAACTGAGTGTAATTTATAATGCCAGAAAAGCAATACGGGGTGGGGAGGACGGCGTTTTTAGTGTGTCGAAATTATCAGTGTTATGCTGAAGGTTTTATGGCGAATGATGCGTGCTCTTTATTAACTGAATAGTGCTGGGTAAAAAATTTTAAATTCAGTTTATTTATGAGTTGAGAGGGATATGAACGGCCAAACGTTTACAGCAGTGAGATTGTAAACGTTTAGCAAAATTTACTTACTGGCGGGGAAAATTTTTTTAAATGGCTTTACGCTTACCTGCTGATAGACACCGGCTGCCACATATGGGTCTGCATCGGCCCAGCTTTGTGCCGCTTCCAGGGAGGCAAATTCTGCCACAACCAGGCTGCCACTAAAGCCCGCATCCCCCGGCTCGTTACTGTCGATGGACGGGTGTGGGCCGGCCAGAATCAGTCGGCCTTCGTTTTGTAATTGTTCAAGCCGGGCCAGATGATCCGGGCGGGCTTGCTTGCGTAAGGGCAGGCTGTTTTCAATGTCCTGTGAAATAATAGCGTAGAGCATAATTAACCTTTGTTTGATGAGTTGCAGCGTTTCTGTCTGTGCTTTGAAAAAATCCGGGATAATTTACCAGAATAATTTACCAGAATTAATGTACCGGGGTTATGTAGCAGGGCAATAATAAATAAAATACTACTTTTATGAAACCGGAAAAGTTTAATTCCCCTCAGTAATCTACGCGATTTATTCTGCGAGTCAGTTTACAAATAAAAATGACCAGAAAGAATTTTAAATTCAATTACTGTGTATAATCTTTATTAAGCACCAGCCGAATTCGCTTGGCCAGATTGATTTTACGATAGGGCTTATTTAACATCTGCGCGGAAAAACGCACCTGGTCATCCTGCGCAATTGCTTTGGAGGTGAGCCCTGAGGTGAGCAATACTTTAAGTTGTGGCCGATCCCTGGTGACCTGTTGAGCCAGCTCATAACCGTTGAGGCCACCGGGCATCACAATATCGCTAAACAGTAAATCTATATTCGGATGTTTGGCAAGAATGTCCAGCGCCTGGCGGGCGTTTTCAGCGATGTAAGTTTTATAACCCAGTTCGGTCAAATAATTATCCGCGAGGTGTAATAAATCGACTTCATCATCAACGATTAAAATGGTTTCATTGCCTTTGGGGGGGGACTCATTTGCCTGCTCATCAGAGAGCTCTGAACTAGAGGCATTAGAGCGAGGTAGAAATATCCGCAGGGTTGTGCCGGATTCTATTTCTGAATCAATGTTAATGAAGCCCCCCGAACGTTTTACAAAACCGTATACCATCGACATGCCCAGGCCGGTGCCTTTACCCTTTGCCTTAGTTGTGTAGAAGGGTTCATAAATACGTTCCAGGGTGTCACGGTTCATGCCACAGCCGTTATCACTGATCATGATCTGTATGTATTCGGCGGCCTGTGCCAGGGGGTTGAGGGATGCGGATTGAGCGTCCATAAATTTATTGCTGGTTTCGATTAACAACTTTCCACCGTTGGGCATGGCATCACGGGCATTGATTATTATATTGAGAATGGCCTCCTGAAACTCCGCCGGATCGATTTCAGTTAGCCAGAGGTTTTCAGCAAAAAAATACTCAATTTCAATGGCCGATGATATTGAACGGGCAAACATCGGTTGCAGTTCCTGCAGGGTTACATTGATATCCAGTAGTGTTTTTTCGCTGCTTTCAGTGCGGGAAAAAGATAATAACTGGCGGGTTAAATCGTTACAGTGCAGTGCCGCATTGGTGGCGGTGTCTATCCACTTGTCCGGTTTTTCTTCGCCGTTAATATATTCTTTTAAAAAATCCAGATAGCCGATAATGATCCCCAGTTGATTATTAAAATCATGGGCCAGACCACCGGTGAGTTGCCCGATTGCATCCATTGTATGAGTACGACGTAACTCCTGTTCCGTAAGCATACGGGCGGTTTCCCTGGAGGCACGGGCGGCAAAAATATCGAGTAACTCGGACATTTGTTGGGTGTTTTGTAAGGGTTTGCTGTCCAGTATGACTAGAATACCCAGGGGCTCACCGCGGCCGTTGCGCAGAGTTTTGCCAATATACCCCTGGGCATCCAGGTCTTTTAATAGAGGGTCTTCGGGAAACAGTTGTTGAACATTGTCCTGGTAAATACAGGCATGCTCATTGATGACATTAAAACAGGGCGTGCCCTGTAAAGGATATGTAATATTGTCGGCCATTTTGCCATCTGTATAAATCGCCAGGGTATTAATCATTTGCTCGTTGCTTTTATCAAGCAGACCAATAAGGGCGCATTTAACATCAAATACACAGGCCATCTGTTTAACCATTAGCTGGAAAAAAGTGTCACCCATGACATCGGAAACATGGGTGGCAATTTCTTTTATGGCCTGCTCGTGTAATAAACGCTGGGCCGTAAAACGTCTGTTTTGCCGAATGATATAGCCAATGATAAAGAGCCCGGCCAGCCAGATGCTGCCATGAATAACAGTTACTACCTGGATGGTTTGTGTTGTTGACGCGGTGATATCAATGTCAGGGCTTGTAAGACGTTTATCCGGTGAGTCGACCTGGGCAGATGTGTTTACCGGGGATTGGGGTTGATCATTGAGATAAATGACATTCCAGATGAGTGAGGTGGCTAAAAGCAGTGTCCAGATTAACAGGCTCACGGGCATAAAACGGTTTATGGGTGAAAATTTTAAACCATTATTTGCAGCTGCCAGCATTCATGTATCCTCGCTTGCTTATTATTTGTCTGTTACTCATGCAGCTGAACAGCTCTCTTTACGGCCATCGACGACTATCAAAATCGGGGAGGGATAACCTGATTATAATACCCGCAGGAGTATAGTCGATATTTTGAGCGGATAAAACAGGCAAAATTTGCGCCTTAATTGATTCAATTCAATGTAAAATAGATGAACGAGGATGGCGTTGTAAAAACCATCACTGTAAGTTTTACTTTGCCTGTTGATCACTTTGCTGCAAAATACGCCGCCTTATGAGTCAATTTTTCGAAATCCATCCAGACAATCCGCAGAAGCGGCTAATTCACCAAACCGTTGAAATCATCGGCAATGGGGGCGTGGTGGTGTATCCCACGGATTCTAGCTATGCCATTGGGTGTCATCTGGGTGATAAATCGGCAATGGAAAAAATTCGCCGCATTCGACAGGTGGATGATAAGCATCACTTTACCCTGGTGTGCAATGACCTGTCGGAAATTGCCACCTATGCGAAGGTCACCAATTCGGATTATCGCCTGCTTAAATCCCTCACACCGGGCCCCTATACGTTTTTGCTGAAAGCCACCAATGAAGTGCCGCGCCGCCTGATGCACCCAAAACGGCGCATGATAGGCATCCGCGTTATTGAAAATCCCGTTGTGAAAGCCATACTTGAATCACTAGGCCAGCCAATTATGAGCTCCACATTAATTATGCCGGGCAGTGATATGCCAGAAACCGATGCCCATGAAATTCGCGATAAGCTTGAGCGTCAGGTCGATTTAATTATCGACGGGGGCAATTGTGGCTTTGAGGCCACCACCGTCATTAATATGGTGGAGAACCCACCGCTGGTGACACGCCAGGGCAAGGGTACAGAGCATGGTCTTGACTAGTGTGGCGCGGCTTAAAGCGAAGTGGATGTGTTAGTGGCAGATCTGTATAAAATTTTACTGGTGCTCATTCCTGTTATCACTGCTATTACCTTGCATGAGGTCGCGCATGGCTGGGTGGCGCTTAAACTGGGGGATTCCACGGCCAGGGATTTAGGGCGAATTACCCTTAACCCGATTAAACACATCGACCCATTGGGTACGGTGGTTATTCCAATTGTAATGATCATTGCCACCGGCTTTGCCTTTGGTTATGCCAAACCGGTGCCGGTGGATGCGCGCAACTTTGAACACCCACAAAAAGATATGGCACTAGTGGCCTTGGCGGGGCCCCTATCTAATTTTATTATGGCGATTTTCTGGATGCTGATATTAAGCGTGTCCATCAAGCTGCTGCCCCATGGGGGGGCTTTAAATGCACTCAAATATATGGCCGGTGTCGGGGTCATTATTAATATTATATTGATGGTGGTTAATTTATTACCCATTCTGCCATTGGATGGAGGACGCATTCTCACCGGTGTTTTGCCCTTCAAATGGGCGGCGGTATTTGCACGTACAGAAAAGCTCGGCTTGTTGCTGGTAATTTTGCTTTTAGTCACAGGAATTCTAGGTAAAATACTCTCGCCCATGGTTGATATGGTGCAGAAGATTTTATTAAGCCTGTTTGGATTAGGTTAATTTTAGGAGATATTTTGAACTCAGTTTTAACGCAACATCAGCGTGTATTATCCGGCATGCGTCCCACGGGGCTGCTTCACCTTGGTCACTACCACGGTGTATTAAAAAACTGGGTGAGTCTCCAGCACGAATACGAGTGTTTTTTCTTTGTTGCCGACTGGCACGCACTCACCACTCATTATGAAGACCCGCGCATTATTTCCGAAAGCACCATGGATATGGTGGTGGACTGGCTGGCGGCGGGAGTGAGTCCCGGTGCGGCGAAAATATTTGTGCAGTCACGTATTCCTGAACATGCGGAATTACACTTACTGTTATCAATGATCACACCACTGAGCTGGCTGGAACGGGTGCCCACGTACAAGGACCAGCAGGATGAGCTGAAAGAAAAAGATCTGGCCACCTATGGATTTTTAGGTTACCCATTGCTGCAATCTGCGGATATTCTCGTTTACAAAGCGGGACAGGTGCCGGTGGGTGAGGACCAGGTGGCCCATGTAGAGCTTACCCGTGAAGTGGCACGACGTTTTAATCACATCTATGGTCGTGAGCCGGGTTTTGAAGAAAAAGCCGAAGCAGCGATTAAAAAGATGGGTAAAAAAGATGCTAAGCTCTATCGTGATTTGCGCAAGCGCTACACCGAGCAGGGGGACCAGCAGGCATTAGATGTGGCGCAGGCCCTGCTGGAAAATCAACAGAATATATCACTGGGAGACCGGGAGCGTTTATTCGGATTTTTAGAGGGTTCTGGTAAAATTATTTTACCAGAACCCCAGGCCCTGCTAACGCCCGCATCAAAAATGCCCGGCCTGGATGGACGTAAAATGTCCAAGTCGTATCGCAACACGATCTCCCTGCGTGAAGCCCCTGATGAGGTGGCAAAAAAACTGCGCACCATGCCCACGGATACCAACCGGGTAAGGCGCACAGACCCCGGCGATCCAACCCGCTGTCCGGTATGGCAATTACATGAAGTGTACTCCGATGAGAAAACCCGAGACTGGGTTCAGGCGGGTTGCACGACTGCGGGCATCGGTTGTGTAGACTGCAAGCAGCCGGTTATTGATGCAATGATCGCCGAGCTAAAACCCATTCGTGAGCGAGCGAAAGATTATATTGATGACCCATCCGCCGTACAGGCCATCATTGATGAGGGTTGTGAAGCCGCAAGGGATGTTGCCCGTGATACACTGGACGAAGTCCGTAAGATGATGTGCCTGAGTCGATAGCTTGGGCCGATAGTTCGGCTCGGTTGCCTGGCAGCATAAGCCAGTGCCGACAGACCAAGGCCGATACAAGCCAGAACATATAAAATACATTAACAAAACACAGAATGAATTTGAATGAACCAGCCCGTTAACACAGCAGAAGATAGCACACCAAAAGAGCATCCGGCTCAGTCGGAAATGCCTTTCGCGGTAGTACAGGGTGAGCCTTTGGCAATTTTGCCCGAAGATTTATATATCCCGCCGGATGCCCTCGAAGTTTTTATGGAAGCCTTCGAAGGACCACTGGATTTATTACTGTATTTAATTAAACGGCAAAATCTGGATGTGCTGGACATCCCCATTGCCAATATTACAAAACAGTACATGCAATACATTGAAATGATGGAAATCATGCGATTTGAGCTGGCGGCGGAATACTTATTGATGGCGGCCATGTTGGCGGAAATTAAATCTCGCATGTTATTGCCGCGACCTGAATCCGAAGAAGATGAAGAAGACCCCCGTGCCGAGCTGGTACGACGTTTACAGGAATATGAGCGCTTTAAACAGGCGGCGGAAAATCTTGATGAAATTCCCCGTCAGGGACGCGATAGCTGGGTAGCAAAAGCTGAAGCGCCGCCGCTGGAGTTGACACGCCCGGAGCCGGAGGTCGATTTACGCGACCTGCTCACCGCATTTAAAGATATATTGAACCGGGTAGATGTTAGCAGTAGTCACATGATTCAGCGGGAAACACTGTCGATTCGTGAAAAAATGACCGCCGTTCTGGCAGCAGTGAGCAGCGATGGTTTTACCGATTTCACTGACCTGTTTAATATCCTGGAAGGCCGAAAAGGCATTGTTGTGACTTTTATGGCGATACTGGAGCTATTAAAAGGCGCAATGATTGATCTGGTGCAATCAGAGCCGTTTGCCCCTATTTACGTAAAAGCCGCCAGTGATTCTGAACTACCGCCGGATCTTGAAATACAGGAATAATACTGGGCGCTCCGGCCAACAAGACATTAAAGAACGCAATTAGAAGAATTATGGAACAAGCACAACTAAAAAATATTATCGAAGCCATTTTGCTTACTGCTGACCAGCCAATGGAAATGCGCAAGCTTGAGGCTCTGTTTGAAGCCGACGAAGAGCAGCGTCCGAGTCAGGATAATATTCTGCAGGCCCTGCAGGATTTACAGTCCGACTACGAAGGCCGTGGCATTGAACTCAAAGAAGTGGCCAGTGGCTACCGCATGCAGGTAGAACCGAGCAATGCCCCCTGGGTGTCGCGCATGTGGGAAGAAAAGGCCCCGCGCTATTCCCGTGCATTGCTTGAAACACTGGTTTTGATTGCCTATCGTCAGCCCATTACCCGCGGTGAAATCGAAGAAATTCGCGGTGTGAGTGTGAGTAGCCATATTGTGAAAACCCTCACCGAGCGTGAATGGGTACGGGTTTTAGGCCATAAAGATGTACCCGGCCGACCCTCTATGTACGGTACCACACGGGATTTCCTCGATTACTTTAATCTGAAAAGCCTGGATGAACTGCCAAGCCTGGCGGATGTGACCGACCTGGATAAATTGCATCCTGAATTAGCGCTGGAGCAGGAAGTACCCGCGGAAGAGGGTGATAAAGCGCCTGATGCATCAGAAACATCGGAAACATCAGAAACATCAGAAACATCAGAAATATCGGAAACATCGGAAACATCTGAAATCTCCAGTGAAAATGAAGCTAAAAGTTTAGAAAATGAATCAACATCTGAAAATGCGGCTGATACTGATGAGCCTGTGGATAATGAAAATCAAAAAGCACCTCTCGTTGATTAAGTGACTTTTAGTCGAATGCCTGAGCTTAAAATATAATCGAACAATGCTTTATTAGCAGTGAAATTCTGTTAAATACAACTGAATTTCATTTTTGAGGTTTAAGTACCGATTATCGCATCAGCGCGCCGTTTGAGCCCCCTAAATTGAAATCCAGGCCTCCTTATGTTATAAATTAATGCAGGTATAATTCCGTCTGGAGTAATGTTATGGGCGTTTTGTCAGTTCAAAATGAAGCAGTGCAGGGTATTCAGCGTGGTCTGGATGGTTTGCGTAAAAATGCGGCGGAAATTGCCAGTGCTGATCAGCTGAATAAAGCAGGTCAAAACACAGATCTTGTGGGTTCTCTGGTTGATATGCAGCAAAACAAAATTCAGGTACAGGCCTCTGCCAAGGTAGTTTCAGCGGTTGATGCTGTGATTGGAAGCATTGTTGATATTCGTGCCTAGGCGCTTTAACTCTTAGTCGATTCCCTGGTCTGTAAGTGCTCATCACAAAAAGTGCTTTATGATTATAAATAGCTCTCAAAGTATTCATAGTAATAACCCGCTGGGCTCAATTTCCAGTCGCCGTGTTATCGGTGAGTTTCGTTCGTCCAATCCAGATTCCGAAGATAAGCAGGCGCTAAGAGAACAGCAGCGAGAGGAGGCATCCGTTGTACGGCAGTTACGTGCCCGTGATCGGGAAGTACGTGCCCATGAAGCCGCCCATGTTGCAGCGGGGGGGAGTTTAGTTCGAGGAGGTCCCAGCTTCACCTATCAAACGGGTCCGGACGGTCGTTCTTATGCGATTGGGGGAGAGGTGCAGATTGATGTCTCTGCGGTTGCTAATGACCCACAGGCAACACTGGCTAAATCAAGTCAGATAAGAGCTGCGGCTCTGGCACCGGCAAATCCATCAGCCCAGGATTTACGTGTGGCGGCAAATGCCAATCGGTTGGCGTCTCAGGCGCGTATTGATATTGCTGTACAGCGCAGAGAAGAGGCACAGCTGGAAGAAAATCAGCGGGCAGTTGATGAAATTGAGAATACTGGTAATGGAAATACCCGTGCTGGTGAAACGGGTGTTAATAACACGATCAGTGCGGATGGGGAAATAACTAATTTTAGCTCTGCAGCACCTGAATCAGCACCGCCGCCAGTTTCCAGTGTAACGGCCAGTGGCTCCGCAAACCTGCAAAGCAGTGATGAGGTTGCAGCCATTAATTCTTTTTTAACAACGACGCAACGCGTACCTACCTCCATGTTATTCAATCAGTTTGCCTGATAATTCATTGCGATTTCCTGAGCCACTATCCATCGCTTTAAAAGCGAAATTTCGGCAGCGTGATATTGAAGTTGTAGCTAGTAAGCGACAGATGAAAATACAGCTGCCGGCAGTAATTGCAACCAGAGCGATATCGACCTGATAGTGTAGCAAGCCAATAATGATTACCACCGCCAAACAGGTCAAACTGTTTAAAGCCTGCTTTAAGGACGGCAGAGGAGGGGGAAACGGTGACCGCTGATAAGGTGATCGAGTATAAAATTGCCAGTAATTAAGGGGTCGGGTTTAATTGCACTTAACTGGATTACTGTTTAGAAGTTTCAGTTTCAGCTTTAGTTTCTATGTGCATAATGTCTTCCAGGGAAAAGCCGGTCATGCCGTGAATGGTGCGCCACAGATAATAAAAAATGCCCATCATCATTAGCATTGAGGGAATGGCAATCATTGGATAACTGAGCAGGGTCATCTGGCCAAGCTGTTCATTAAATTCCACACTACCTGCCGGGCTGGTGACTAACCACTTTGCCAGCACATAGTTCATGACCGCGGAGAAGAAAAAGGTGCCCCCCAGAAAATAGGTGGCTTTTAACAGACGGGACTCGAATTCTTCGGCGCTGTTAAGCTCTTCGAGTTTCTGACTGATTTTTTCAACATCCATAAGTTTCGGGTTATATAGGAGTGTTTTAATCAGGGGAAAGCGGGTTTGTGTCGATATCAGTACCGCGATGCCAATGATACCTGGAATAGCGGCTTCTTTAATGGCCAGCCACTGGGTGTCGAGTTTTAATAGCCCAATACCCCCCGTCAGCAAAACACTGACCAGCCCTAGCAATGCAATGAAGTTAAATTTGCGATATTTAACTAATTCAAACAAGCCCCAGCCAATCGGAAAAGCCAGTGCAATCACCAGTGCGAGTACTGCACCCAGTTGCTCCTCGCCACTGAATTTCATTAAAATGACTGAGGGGATGACGATACCAACAATCATATCCACAAACGGGCGTGGTTTATGCTCGGGGGTGGTTTGTGGGTTTGTGTCCGGGTTTTGGCTCATACTGGATCTCTGTTGATTTGTCTCAGGGCTCTAATAGCCCATTCATCACTACCGCCAATATCTGACCATAAAATTGGCGAATAGTTTATATATTATCTCTAATGTGCCCGGGGAAATCTAGCTATCAAATGCTTATTTACATCACGTTTTTGTGGGCTTGCTTACCAGGTACAGCCAGATATATCCCGTTACACCCGCCAGTAGTGAGGCGCTGAGAATACCGGTTTTAGCCATCAATAATAGCTCTTCATTGGTGCCAAAGCCTAGTTGGGCAACAAAAATAGACATGGTAAATCCAATGCCAGCGAGTAATGAAACACCTGCGATTTGAGTAAAGCGCGTATCTTTGGGCAGCTCCGCAATCCCCAGTTTTAGAACCAGCCAGCTGGTACCGGTGATACCTATAAACTTACCCAGCACCAGCCCCAGGGATACACCCAGTGTAACCGGATGTGTGAGGGCATTCCCCATCGAATCCATCGATAGGGGAATGCCCGCATTGGCCAGTGCAAACACTGGAATAATAAGATAAGCCACCGGCATGTGCCATGTGTGTTCAAGACTCTGCAGGGGAGCTTCAACACTGTTCACACCATTTTTTAAGGTTTGCACGACGGCACGTAATTTGTCATTGGTCATAATGTTTTTGCTTGGATCGTAGCTGGATTCAAATTTACGCATTAACTCTTTAACGTGGTGACTGAATCGCTCTGGTTGATATTTAGGCTTAGCCGGTACCGTCAGGGCTCCGAGAATACCAGCCAGTGTGGCATGTACACCTGAGCGGTACAGTGCATACCAGAGTATCACTGCAATAACGAAATAGGGCAGGGTTTTGCGGATGCCCGCCATATTTAACAGCATAAGCAAAGCAAATAGCCCCCCCGCCGCAGCAAGTGGAACCAGGGAGATGGTGTCAGTGTAAAAAATCGCAATAACCATCACAGCGCCAAGATCGTCAACAATCGCCAGTGCTACCAGAAACGTAATCAGTGCTTTTGGCACCCGGCTTGCCAGCAGGGCCAGTGCGCCAATAGCAAAGGCAATGTCCGTGGCCATTGGAATTCCCCATCCAAGGGCCGGCTCACCTTCGGGGTTTAATGCAAAGTAAACTAAAGCCGGTACTACCATGCCACCAATTGCGGCTGCAATAGGCATCACCGCATTACGTAAATTGGCCAGCTCTCCCACCAGAATTTCGCGTTTTAATTCGAGCCCAACAACGAAGAAAAATATCGCCATGAGCCCGTCATTAATCCAGTGCCCCAGACTCATTTTTAAAGACCAGCTACCAATGTTAAAGCCGATTTCAGTATGAATAATATGCAGGTAAGTTTCAGCCAGGGGACTGTTAGCAAGAAATAAGGCTATAACAGCCATGGACATAAGTAGCAAACCACTGGTGGTTTGCTGGTGAATAAATTCCTCGAAAGGTGTGATAATTTTATCGAAACTTTTTTCCCACGGGGCATGATAGATGCCGGATTTTTCCTGATTTTTATTCATACTGTACCTTGTTATTCTTAGCAAATAATGACTCTCGCGTGGCTTCCATCACTGCACTCACCACAGGGTGTTTAACGCGGCGTTCAACCGTAATGGCATAAAACTGTTCTTTTACTTCATCTATTCGACCAATTGTGCAAACTTCGTATTGTAATTCAACTTCAACTTCTATTACAGTTGGCGCTATAAAAATTCCCGCACCTGCTTTTCCAAAAGCTTTCATTAATGCACTATCGTCAAACTCCGCCACCACCTGCGGGTGGATGTGTCGTTTGTCTAAATACTGATCAATATGAGCCCGTAACTGTGTGCCGCTACTGGGTAGTAATATGGGGGCGCCGTCCAGGCACTGGGGAAAGTCGCCAGTGAGATTTTTTGTTAAAGCGCCACTACAAAAAAAGCTAATGCCGCACTCGCCCAGCTTGTGGCTAAACCCGCGGGTGCTGACGGTTGAGGGAATGGGGCGGTCCGCCAGAACTAAATCCAGGCGGTGGACTGACAATTCAGCGAGGAGCATATCGAGGCTGGCTTCACGACAGATCATGCGTACCGATTCGGGCAATTGCAGTGCGGGCTGTAAAATTCGATGAGCAATCGACTTCGGGAGTACATCAACAACCCCCACCCTGAATTGCTGGGGGCGTTTATCGGGTAGCTGATGGATAACTTCTTCCAGTTCGCTACCTAATGAAAAAATTTCATTCGCATAACTGAGCACCAGCCGGCCAGTTTCGGTTAATTCAAGATTTCGTCCAAGCCGCTTAAACAGGGCTTCTCCGAGATGATCTTCCAGCAAGCTCAGTTGACCGCTAATCGTCTGTGGGGTCAGATGCAAGCGTTCGCTAGCTCGAGCAACACCGCCTTCGGTAGCCACTGCCCAGAAATAGTGCAGGTGTTTGTAGTTGATCATATATAAAGGTGTTTGTTCGTTATTTTCGAATAATATCTAGATAATAATCGTATTTTTTATATTGTCAAACCCACTTAACATATTTGGTACTTGAACTCTAAGCGCTTGCAAAGGAAATCTTAAATGCAAATAGAAATAGATGCATTGCGTTTTCTTTGACCTAATTTGCGTATTCACCCTGAAAGGAGATTGCATTTGTACCGGCCGGTTGTGATCCGACCTTCAGATATAAATGGTGTACAGGCAGGTGAGGGTAGACGCTGTTAAGTTCAATACGATAGAATCTCTGATCGCAAACTCAATGGTAGCGATAGGACTAAAGCTAATAAAGCCATTGGGGTTGCAACATGTTAGAATATAGAATAACCCTTCGAACAAAATGAATCTTTGTTTGAGTCTGATTGTGTCTATTGATTAATCTGAATTCGTTCCAATCTATTGCTTTTAAAAAAAGCGCAAATTAAATTAGAAATCCTATGTTGCAAAAAAAAATAAATATTATTATCAGCTCGCCGCTGTTTGATAAAATCGTTATCGCACTTATTTTAATAAATGCCTTAATACTCGGGCTGGAAACCAGCCCGCAATTAATGGCTCGCTTTGCGAGCGAGTTTGTGATTGCCCAGAATATTATTCTCATGGCATTTATTGTCGAGGCCTTATTAAAAATAAGTGCGGTGGCACCGAGGCTGAAATTGTACTTCGGCAATGGCTGGAATCTATTTGATTTCAGCATCATCGTACTGTCATTAGTACCGGCAACCGGTGAGCTGGCAATGGTCGCCCGCCTGGCGCGTTTGATGCGAGTATTGCGGTTGATTTCCACAATTCCCGAACTGCGGTTAATTGTGACAACGCTTTTGCGTAGCATTCCCAGCATGGGACATGTGATGTTGCTGATGTCGATTATCTTTTATATATACGCTATTTCCGGCTACCACCTGTTCCATGAACATGATCCTCAGCACTGGGGGAATTTAGGGGTGGCGGTACTCACGTTATTCAGGGTTGTCACCCTCGAGGACTGGACTGATTTAATGTATACCGCTCTGGAGTTACATGAGTGGGCGTGGGTTTATTTTGTGAGTTTCATTTTTGTGGGTACCTTTGTCATTATTAATTTGTTTATTGCAGTGGTGATTAATAACCTTGAAAAAAGCAAGGCAGAAGAACTTGAGAAGTTACGTAAGCCGGTAACCCATGATGATCTGATTAAAGAATTAGCTGATACACAGCAGGCCTTGAGGCGTTTGCAAAAAAATATCGAAAATCTGTAACGAAGTTTTGTTAAACTGAAACAGGCTTGATGTTTATCGAGTTATTAATAGTTACTGCATCAATGAAGATTAAGATAGTTAAAAACCTGAAGAGTAGCCAGTTTAATGGATAACGAAACCACAATACAGAAAGTTATTACCAAGCAGCGGGAAATGCTGAGTGCATTGTTATTTGAATCCATGTCTGAACTGGCTGAAGCCTGTGCAACTAGAATGCATGATCGGGCCGCACTGGAAGTGTTACTCACAGCGGAAATGGGCCAGGCGCAATACTGTAAGTATCTTTGGGTGGTGGATGAAACGGGTCGGCAAATTACCGAAGATGTAACCCGCAGTGGCTTTAAAATGGGTCAGGTTGGTCGTGACCGTATCGCCCGCCCGTATTTACAACCGGCGCTTAAAGGTGAAGATTATTATCTGTCCGATGCTTATATCAGCAGCAATAGAAAACGCCCTTCATTAACCGCGATTAAAACCATCTATGATGCCAGGCATAAAGCGATCGGGTATCTGGGGGCGGATTTTGATTTGCGCGAATTGCCTAGTACAACTGAGCAGTTTGAAGATGAAAAAATCTGGAAACAGATAAAGGGTGATCCAGCAATACGCAGTGGGCTGTTTTCACAACAACGCATCGAAAGCGCCATGGATGCAAAAATCGACGAGGTTTTAAGCCTGGTGGAAGAACTGATACTGGTACAGGGGGTGTTTCATGCAAAGCTGCACTTTTCCAGCAGCCGAGCAACCTTCTGGCTGGTCGATAACCCTTATGATTATCAGATATTAAATTTTGCGCAACTGAGTGATCCGGATATTTGTCTGGCCTATCGGCATCAGAAATATTTTGATAAAGCGATTGTTAAACCAGAAAAAATTCCCCAGGTGTTCCAACAGTTTAAAGCCCTGCGTTTTGCAGATGAAACAATTTATCTGCGTTCCGCCTCGTTGAACATAGTGAATGGCATGGTGGGGTTAAATTTTTCCTGTGATGGTTCCCACTATATGCATTATGAGGAATTTTTAGAGAAGAGTATGGCGTTCTGGTTTGGTGGTTGATAAAGAAGCATTTGTCCGCTAATAAACGCAAATGCTCGCAAATAAAAAATGTGTATCAAAAGGTGTAATGAACTGCAGGTGTATGGGCCTAAAAACATTTGCGTGTTTTGCGTTTATTAGCGGACACATGCTTTATGTTTTTTTATCAGGGAAGTTTTTAAAGGGGGTCGAAGCTTGTCCCAGCTGGAAATCAGCTAGAGTAAAGGGTAGAAATCGCCGGCCAGTTAAGGGATAACTAGCGCAGGTGTTTACCGTCTGGTGATATTTCCAGCTAGCAAATAATTGTCTGCATCCTGCTCTTCGCAGCGCAGTACTTCCATTACCACTTCCAGTGGCGGTGTCACATCATTTTCAGGTCGGATAGAGACACGAACTTCAGTGCCGGGTTTAACCGATTGATCCGCAATGATAGAAATACCATCACCACTCAGGTCGCTGACCTTGCCGGATTTCTGGTTGCCCGAGCCATTAATGGTGTACTCGGCATCGCATTCCAGATTCATGCGGAAGAAGTTACGTTTTTCAGAGTAGTCTGTAAGCATAGAGTCCCCGTTTATTAATGATTTAAATGGTCAGGTAATCAATATTACCTGCACCGAGTGTAAAACCGGGGAAAAGTAAAATCTATGCCTTTTATCTGGTTTTGAGAAGAAAATCTACTATATCTAGTGGATTTTATTTGTCAGAGGCACAATATTAGGTTTAGCCGATGGCTGTTCAACTTCGTAGGGCCAATCTCTGATTCCCCCCGCCAGAGACAGGGCTTCAAAATTGTGCTCAAGCAGAATGAGGGTGGCAATGGCGCTTCTGGGGCCAGAGTTGCAGTAAACAATATAGGGCTGCTTTCGGCTGAGTTTGTTAAGTTCATTCATCAGGTCGTAAAGGGAAATGAGTGTAGCACCGGGGATTTTATTCTCCGCATATTCCTCCGCGAAGCGGACATCCAGAAGTCGGTAGCCATTATCCAGCATGGTTTTAGCGACCTGCGACTGTACAGTCGGTACCGGCGGGCGACTTTTCAGTTGTTCATAATCCGCTTTGCCTAAAATGAGTATTTCACTGTCTTCGAGAATGGTAATGGTTTCATCGGATTTTTTGCCGGAAACCTGTGCCTTATCGCCAAAAATATCGCCAATACCTAGCTCGGTGACCCGTTTGAAATGCTGGTGAACATTGTCAAAGCTCTGTACTTCGGCGCGACCATTCAGAATAAGGTAATAAGCATCGCTCTTATCCGCCGAAATGGTTTCGCCTTTTTTGAAACGGCAGGGCTTCATGCGGGAAAATGCACTTTGAATGTATTCAATAGGCAGGCGCTGAAAAACCAGCGTATTGCGAATGATGTCGATGTGCTTAACGTTATTTACGGACCTGCGACCGATATAATCCCAGGCAATAATCGTATCTAATAAATCTCGATTTGCATGGCTGATAATGCAGTTGGTCTTGGCAATGACACTACAGCTGCTTTTATCATCCGGGAGTAGTACTGGTGAGCGTTGGGTTTGCTGGGGGTTGGTGATGGTGCGAATGCTGCCCTGGCAAACAATATCTATTTCCCCTTCCATTAAATACAGGTAGTCCTGGGAGCGGCAGCCCCGCATCTGTAAAATTTCATCCTGTTGCAGCTCAATAATACGAATATGGTTAACAATTTCCTGTAGCCGCTCGGGGCTTAAATTGTTGAAAGGAAAGTACAGGTTGCTCAGTTTGAACAGAACTTTTTTCAATTTAGTGCTTATAGTCATAGTCGTAGGCAGTCTTTAAAACCGCTTAAAATTATACAATCTTTTAAGTCTAGTTGAATAAATCGGTGATTGCTGACGATTTAAGCACAATCTAGAATTTTAATCGTACACTATTCTGGCTTGTTCACCGGGGAGGGGGGGATATCAAACTTAACGGAGCTGATGGGCTGGTGGTGAACGTTTTTTAAGACATTATGATGACTTACTTTCGGCGGACTCGTAGTTGATTTCTGGTATTCAATCTCTTCGACAACCACCCCGGGCATATTGTGCTGATCGTAATCGATGATGGTAAATTTCGTATCTCCCAGTGCAATTAACAGGCGGCTTTGCATTGAGTAATTAAATGCATAGAAGCTGCGCAGTGTTTTATATTCCGTGTCACTCATGTTCAGTGCGTCGGCTTCTGCCATGCAGAAAGATTTCAATAACCTGTCTATTTTATATAACTGATAGGGCTGACAGGCCATGCCATTAACCTGTTTGACATTGTCAGACTTTCTGACAATGAGAGAGGTGTGTTCACCGTAATATTCAGGGTATTTATACAGGTTCACCAGGGTTTCAGAGGCTGCCTGCTGGGCCGGTGTCATATTGGGTATTTCTTTTGGCAGTTCTTTTTGTACTTTTGCGAGTTTTTGCAGGCGTTCTTTATTTAACTGGCTAACACGCTTATTGAGTATCTGCTCGTTTAGTTGGGCGCTTTTACCCGTTTCGGTATTAAAACTGACAAATGTGTTGTCTTTACGGTTGTAGACATTGATCGTATTTTGTCCGGATTGCGTCAATTTTAGCTGTTTATCTTTTATACTGTAGGTGAGAGAAGGGGTGAGGGTGTTTTTTAACGCATCGGCAAATGTTAAAGTCGTATCAGCAAAGGCGTATTGAAGGCTGGAAAGTAGTACAATGCAGGTCAATATTATTTTCATCGTTTTATCCGAAAAAGATTCACTTTATGAGTAAAGAACGTATCCAAAAAGCACTGGCTCGACAAGGCCTGGGTTCACGACGCCAAATTGAAAGCTGGATTAAAGAAGGCGCAATACAGCTAAATGGTGAAGTCATTGGTCTGGGCCAGTTAGTTGAAACCGGTGATGTTGTTATGCACAGCGGCCGTAAAATTATTATTCGCGACGTGCAACAGACTTTGCCACGGGTACTCATGTACCACAAGCCCGAAGGTGAGATTTGTAGCCGAAGTGACCCGGAAGGCCGACCGACTATCTTCGATCACGCACCGGGCTTAAAGCACAGTCGCTGGATTGCGGTGGGGCGACTGGATATTAATACCTCCGGCCTGATTTTGCTCACTGATGACGGTGACCTGGCTAATAAACTCATGCACCCATCTAGCCAGCTGCAACGCGAATATGCAGTGCGCGTAATGGGCAAGGCATCAGCGGAGCAGCTCAAACAGCTCACCCATGGTGTTGAGCTAGAAGATGGTAAAGCACGCTTTGAAGATATTGTCGAAGATGTAAAAGACGATAAAACGTCTCGCACATCGTCCAGTTTTAATCACTGGTATCACGTGGTGTTAATGGAAGGGCGCAATCGCGAAGTTCGGCGCATGTGGGAAGCGGTGGGCTTAACCGTGAGTCGTTTAATGCGGGTACGTTATGGTTCGGTGATGATGACAAAGAGTAATCGCCCGGGGCGTTATTATGAATTAGAGCCGAAACAGATTCGTGAACTGGCTGAGCTGGCGGGCATCGAATACGATGCGGCGTTAAAGTCCGGTGTGCCTGTGCAAAAAGTCTATCGGATGCAGGGGCGTAAACAGACCAGTCGCGGTAGTCGGCCTGCGGGTGGCCATGCAGGCAGTGGTAAAGCTGGAAATAGCCGTACAAGAAATACTTCGAATCGTAAAGTTACTCCATCAAACAGGAAAAAGGTCCGCCATGATAAACGTCGCTAAATTATGTATTTTATTTTCTTTGGTATTTGTACAAAGTGTGCTGGCAAAAACCGAGGGCAGTTTAACTGAAGGCATGGTTAACCCGGGTTATGAAGAGCAACCGGAGTGGTTTAAAAACTCTTTTTTAGATTTGGATGAGGATATAGCTGAAGCGCGTGAAGACGGTAAGCGGCTAATGATATTTTTTTATCAGGATGGTTGCCCTTATTGCAAAAAGCTTTTACAGGTGAATTTTGCACAACGTAAAATTGCAGATAAAACCCGTAAAAATTTTGATGTGGTATCAATGAATATCTGGGGGGATCGGGATGTCAGATTTGGTGATATTGAAACGACAGAAAAAGATTTTGCTGCCCGCTTAAAAGTGATGTATACCCCAACGCTTATTTTCTTCAATGAAGAAGGCAAAGCGGTTTTACGGGCGAATGGATATTATAACCCGGCAAAATTTAATGCGGCGTTGGATTATGTTTTAGGCCATCACGATAAAAAAGAAAAATTTAGAGCCTATCTGGCTCGGGTATCTCCGCGCAAGGCAAAAGGCATAATACATAAAGAGGTGGAAAGTGTTAAAGCGCCCTACGATTTTAGTCAGGCCTCGAATAAATATCGTCTGGTGATGTTTGAGCAGAAACAGTGTGCGGAGTGTGATGAATTGCACGGTGAAGTGCTTAAGCGCAAAGCAACACTTGAGCAGCTGAAAAAGTTTAATGTATCAGTGCTGGACATGTGGTCAGAAGAAAAAATAACCCTGCCAAATGGCAAAAAATCCAGTATTAAAGACTGGGCAAAAAAATTAGATATTCAGTATGCTCCCAGCCTTGTGTATTTTAACCCGCAGGGTGTAGAAGTGTTTAGAAGTGATGGCTATTTAAAGTCGTTTCACGTTCAGTCGGTTATGGATTATGTGAGCAGCGGTGCTTATAAAACGCAGACGAGTTTTCAGCGTTATATTGATGCCCGTGCTAAACAAATGGAAGCCCAGGGAATACATGTTGACATAATGAAGTGATTTTTTAACTGTCTGTGTGATTGAATTTGTGAGCACGTTTGAAAATATTCCCACTAATATTATTTCCGGTTTTCTCGGTGCTGGGAAAACCACCGCCATTCAGCATTTATTAAAACATAAACCCGCATCTGAAAACTGGGCGGTGATTGTGAATGAATTTGGACAGGTAGGTGTTGATGGTGCACTGTTAGAAACCGAAGGTGTCAGTATAAAAGAAATCCCCGGTGGCTGTTTGTGTTGTGTAGGAAGTCAGTCCTTAAGCGTTGGTTTAAACCAGATAATCCGGACAGTAAAGCCACAACGTATATTAATAGAGCCAACCGGCTTAGGGCATCCAGCAAAATTAATCGAATCTTTAACCGGCGAATTTTATAAATCAGTACTGGATTTAAAAGCGGTTATCAATTTAATTGATGCCAGAAATTTAAATGATAGTCGGTATCTTGAAAACGAAACTTTTGTCGACCAGTCGAGTCTGGCTGACATACTGGTAGCCACCAAACTGGATACCTATTCCGAGGATGACAAAAAAAATTTTCTTAAATATGCCATGTCGTTTAAACCTGCAAAAAGGCAAGTGGCAATGGTTGAACACGGTCAATTAGAGTTGCGTTGGCTAGATTTATCACGCTTACAAAAAAAGTCTGATGAAAATAATCCAGTCATCAAAAAGTTATCAGGTGTTTATCAGATACATGCTCAGGCCCATTCTCAGGCCCATTCTCAGGCCCATCATAAAACGGCAACAGAAAAAAACCGTGATAATGCTGACTGGCAAATGCGACTAGGCAATGCCAATGGCTATTATAGTGCCGGCTGGAAACTGGCGGATTCGACGGTGTTGGTGCACGATAAATTGTTGAAGTTGTTAGAAAGTGTATTGTTACAAGTGGGCGTGGAAAGAGTGAAGGGCGTTGTTAATACAGATAGGGGCTGGTTATCAATAAATCTGACGCAGAGTGAACAGGAAATACAGAGCAGTGATGCACGAACATTTTCAGTTCTGGAAATTATTTCAGCGGATCAAATTGATGCAGATAAACTGGATTCTAATTTACGGGCAAGTAGTAATACATTCAAAGTTAAAGTTTAAACTGTAGGTGTTTAATTGTGGGCCTCCCCCTTTGAAAAAGGGGGAATGAGGGGGATTTAAAAACATTTAAAAATTAATATAAAAAATAGTCATTACATGGTGCTTAAATCCCTCCCTTTCCTGACTCATCTGCTTCCAGGATAGAGCGTAATTATCTTATTTTACGTCATCCCCAAATAATGTTTTCAAAAAACCAATCCGATCTAGCGCAACAGAAGTTAGTTGCTGAGCTCTCAGCATAAGTTTTTCATTGTCGGTGGTTGTAACAATCATATCGTAAAAAGCAAAACTTCTGTCACAACAGGCCCAAAGACGGGATATTTCACCTGGCGGGTTAAGCTTCTGTTGCATATAAAGATTATATGACTTTAATTCCTTAAGCTTTGCGGTAATATCTTCGCTGGGAATTAACTGGTCATTTTTGGCTTTATTACGCAGAGTCGTTTCATGTTCGGAAATAGCATTTTGCGATGCGTCGAGAAGCGTCTCGATTTGTGGTGTGCTGCTTTTAATGGTTTTCATTTGCTCTAACAGGTCGCGATCAATGTGAATCGCAGCGGTGAGTAAATCGACTTCACTGTGGATGGCTGATGCATCTAACCACCGGGGTTCCTGTTTGTGGTTATTGCGTTCTGCGTGATAAGCCTTGCGCCTCTCGGCTCTCAGCAATGCCGCATGTCCAAGTTCTTCGCGGGCGAGAATTTCTGCATGTTCCTGCACCTTGGCATTAGGGGCGTTAGCTGCAACATGGGTATAAAATCGAAAGGCAATTTCCTCATTGTGCACAGCAAACGCCAGCGCGCGATAAGGCGTACTGTGATATGTACTGCAGGCTTCATCGTTGTAATCGGTTGCTACCTGCGGGTCAGTCCATTTAACCGGCTCGATATTATTGTCTTCTATTATACTCTCCCGTGCCATCCATTTAAGTAACAGGCGTTCATGGCCTATTTCTTCAGTCACCATGCGATCAAATAATGCTGCGGCCGATTCATTATTAGCCTCATGCATTAGCGCGGATAGCTCTTTGTAGCGACGTATGGCTTCACGTTCAGCTTGCAGGGCTATTGACATTAATTCCGTGGGAGTGTCTACATTGGTACATAACATAGTCTGGCCATTTTTAATGATTAGTTTAACGTGCATTGAATACCCGCAATCTTGACAAAAGTCATGGAGACTGTGTCAAAATGTCGCACAATAGCTGCACTGCAAATAAGGATATGCTGAAATTCTGAATACATATATTGGCTAAAATCTTATTCAGCAATTTCGGCTAATCTACCTGCTTACCGTAAACATGGTTAAAAGGTGTTGTCCAGAATATGACTTGTTGTCGCACAACTCAAATAGTATTGCGAATTTTTTTTCTGTGGATAGCTGCGAGCCTATTATCTGCAACGGTGTGGGCCGATTCCGAATTACCACGTCTATTAGATACTGTTAAGTCCAGTGAGATATTTCCAGGATCTGACAAGTTAGGTGCAATCACCAGCAAACCCGTTGTATCACCGGCCTACAAAGAAGGTAAACAAATTGGCTTTGTTTTTTTAACATCCGATTATGTCAACACCACAGGTTATTCCGGTAAACCATTACACCAACTCATCGCCATTGATATGCAGGGTGTTATTCAAAAAGTTTTACTGGTTGAGCATCACGAGCCGATTGTCCTGATTGGTATTCCTGAAAAAAGAATAACCGCGGTACTAGATGAATATGTTGGGCTTGATGTGGGCAAGCTGGTGCGCGGCACGCAGGATGTAAAGATCGATGTGGTCTCCGGTGCCACCGTTACGGTGATGGTGATGGACGATAATATTTTAAGAGCTTCTATAAAAGTCGCTCGGCATTTTGGGTTGTCCGGGCTACAGGCGGAGAAAAAACACAGCGGTCCCATTGCTTCCATTAACCCGAAAATTGATGTGATTAAAGACTGGCAGGGTTTATTAAAAGAAGGCTCTGTACAACGATTAAATATCAGCGTTGCACAGATAAACCAGGCCTTCAAAGATGACGGAAATCCGCGGGCACTGGCGTTTCCCGAGGAAGGTGATGGGAATGAAGTCTTTATCGATTTGTATGCAGCCGTTGTGTCCATTCCCAGTATCGGCAAAAGCCTGCTTGGTGAAAACGAATACCGTAATCTGCTGAAAAAATTAAAGCCAGGCGAACAGGCAATTATGTTAGCGGGTGAAGGACGGTTTTCCTTTAAAGGTTCCGGCTATGTACGGGGTGGAATTTTTGATCGCTTTCAGTTGATACAGGGCGATACCTCAATTCGTTTTCACGATCGTTATCATAAACGTTTGCGTGCCATAGCTGCAAAAGGTGCACCGCAATTAAAGGATGTTGATTTATTCAGAACGCCGGCAGATTTAAAGTTTGATGCGGCGGCCCCCTGGAAACTTGAATTACTAGTGGGGCGTAATATTGGCCCGACAAAAAAAGTCTTTCTAACGTTTGATCTTGAGTACAGTCCACCAAAAGCGTATCTAAATTTTAGTGAAGCTAAGGTTGATAAAAAACTGCCAGCAAAAGCCGAACCCGTCTGGATAAAAATGTGGCAGCTAAAAATCGCTGAAATTGTTGTGTTATCAATTGCCTTATTTGTGCTTACGCTGATTTTCTTTTTTCAGGACTGGCTGGTTAAACGCCCTGTACTGACTGAACGGGTACGCACTGGGTTTCTTGTTTTTACCACAGTCGGAATTGGCTGGTACTTTAACGCTCAGCTATCCGTAGTCAATATTCTGGCAATGTTTAATGCGTTGGTGAGTGGATTTGACTGGGCTTATTTTTTAATGGAGCCGCTGATTTTTATTTTGTGGGCATCGGTTGCTGCCTCGTTATTGTTCTGGGGGCGCGGAGCATATTGCGGCTGGCTATGTCCGTTTGGGGCGTTGCAGGAGCTTTTAAATAAAATATCTAAAGCAATGAACATAAAACAGGTGGTTGTACCCTGGGCAGTACATGAACGAGTCTGGTCATTTAAGTATCTGATCTTTCTTCTACTGTTCGGTTTGTCGCTTTACTCATTGGAATGGGCAGAACGTCTGGCAGAAGTTGAACCTTTTAAAACGGCTATTATTTTAAAGTTTGTGCGTGAGTGGCCCTTTGTGGTTTTTGCATTGGTGATGTTGCTGCCAGGATTATTTATCGAACGTTTTTATTGTCGTTATCTTTGTCCACTGGGTGCTGCGCTAGCGATTCCGGGAAAGTTACGTATGTTTTCCTGGCTTAAACGTTATAAAGAATGTGGTACACCCTGTCAGCGTTGCAGTAATGAATGTATGGTGCAGGCCATTCATCCGGAGGGGGATATTAATGTTAATGAGTGCCTTTACTGTTTGCATTGTCAGGTGGTGTATATTGATGACCAGGCCTGTCCGGTGATGGTACAAAAACGCCTGAAAAAAGAACGCAGAGAGGCTCACAGAGCATCGCTTGAATCTGAAAATTTTTCAGCTATTAAAGTTGAGTTAGAAAAGGATGTATAAATTCTAAGGAGTTTTAGAAAGAGTCTTGTTTTAAGTTAAAGCCATATTGTGTGAAGTATAAATATAATAATTTCGCCTTATTAGTACAGGCAAACCGAGGAGAAGCGTAATGAGTAAAAAAGTAGATAAAATAGAAAATGAACAGCTTGAAGAAGTCGGGCTTAGTCGCCGGCAACTATTGGGGGGCTCAATTAAAGTTGCAGCACTGGCGGGGTTTGCCGGTTTAACCGGTGTGGGCGTGTTAACACCTGAGGCGGCAATTGCGGCATCGAAAAACAGATCAGAAGTTGCACCCGGTGACCTCGATGAATATTACGGTTTCTGGAGCAGCGGTCAGGCGGGTGAGCTGCGTATTTTAGGCATGCCGTCGATGCGTGAGTTAATGCGGGTGCCGGTGTTTAATCGCTGTAGTGCTTCCGGCTGGGGTGCAACCAATGAGAGTCGTAAAATATTACGCGATGGCTTACTACCGGAAACCAAAAAGTTTTTAGATTCGGGTGGCCGTGGAGGTGTCTGGCTAAATGGTGATTTACATCATCCACACATGTCATTTACCGACGGTACGTATGATGGCCGTTATTTATTTATGAACGATAAGGCCAACACGCGGGTGGCACGTGTGCGATGTGATGTGATGAAGTGCGATAAGATTATCGAAATTCCCAATGCAGCCGATATTCACGGCTTGCGTCCACAAAAATATCCACGCACTGGTTATGTTTTTGCTAATGGTGAGCATCGAGTTCCGGTTCCTAATGACGGTAGTATTCTTGATGAACCTGAAAAATATCACGCCATTTTCAGCGCCATTGATGGCGATGAAATGCAAGTGAAATGGCAGGTTATGGTGGATGGAAACCTGGATAACTGCGATGCGGATTATCAGGGGCTGTATGCATTTTCGACCTGTTATAACAGTGAGGAGGCTGTTAATGTTGGCGGCATGATGTCAAATGAGCGTGACTGGGCGGTGGTGTTTGATATTAAAGCAATTGAAAAAGCAGTTAAGAAAGGTGACTATAAAAAGATTAATGGTGTACCCGTAATCGATGGTCGCAAGGGTTCTAAATATACCCGGTATATTCCTGTACCCAATAGTCCCCACGGATGTAATACCGCACCGGATGGTAAACATGTTGTGTTTAACGGAAAGCTTTCACCGACGGTTACGGTGATCGATGTTCGACGTTTACCGGATTTATTTAAAGACAAAATTAAACCTCGTGATACGGTAGTTGCCGAGCCTGAATTAGGTTTGGGGCCCTTGCATACCGCATTCGATGGTAAAGGTAATGCCTTCACAACCTTGTTCCTCGACAGCCAGGCGGTGAAGTGGAACATTAAAAAAGCCATTGATGCATACAACGGTAAAAAAGTTAATCCGATACTTGATAAGGTCGATGTACATTACCAGCCCGGTCACAACCACACGACTATGGGCGAAACCAAAGAGGCGGATGGTAAGTGGTTGGTGTCGCTGAATAAATTTTCCAAGGATCGTTTTATTAATGTAGGGCCATTAAAGCCGGAGAACGAACAGTTAATAGACATTAGTGGCAAGAAAATGAAAGTGGTTCATGACGGCCCAACCTATGCGGAGCCCCACGATGTTATTATTGTTCGCGCGGACATTGTTAATCCGGATTCACTCTGGACTTATGGTGATCCCATGTGGGCCGAAGCAACGGCCCAGGCGAAAAAAGACGGTGTTAAACTGGGTACTGATTCGAAGATCATTCGTGATGGCAAAAAAGTCCGAATCTATATGTACTCTATTGCACCGAACTTCAGTATGGAAAAATTCACCGTAAAACAGGGGGATGAAGTGACGGTGTATATCAGTAATGCGGATGCGATCGATGACCTGACCCACGGATTTACCATGGCAAACTATGGAGTAGCAATTGAAATCGGGCCACAGCAAACATCATCCATTACCTTTACGGCGGATCGCCCGGGTGTGCACTGGTTCTATTGCCAGTGGTTCTGTCATGCGCTGCACATGGAAATGCGTGGACGTATGTTTGTTGAACCCGCTTAGGTTCAGTTTTTTGAAACTTAAGCTGTTAGTAAATAAGACAGAAGCCAGCCGCGATTGTATTCGCGGTCTGGTGACTGGCGTGTTGTTATTTATCTTTTTTGTTTCTTTTGTAGCTCAGGAAAATATAGCACAGGCAAAAGAAATAAAGGTGGCCTCCGGACAGGGTGTTTTACAAAAAGCGATTAATGCGGCACAGGCGGGTGATACGCTTTTATTAAGTGCCGGGACTTATTTCGGTTCAGTGGATGTGAATCGTACGCTTAATATAGTAGGACAAGCCGGTAGCATTATTGATGGTGAAGGTACATCACATGTGATTACAGTAAGTGCGCCGGATGTGCTATTAAAATCATTAACAATTCAACACTCTGGTAATGATTTAAACGGTGAAGACAGTGCGGTTTTTATTACCGATAAGGGTGACCGCGCAAGGGTAGAAAACAATCTTCTACAAAATAATTTAATCGGGGTTTATCTTAAAGGGCCCGATTCAGCCGTTGTTAGTAATAACGTTATTACCGGTAGTCAGTTTCATCGAATGAATGATCGTGGCAATGGTGTTTATTTATGGAACACGCCTGGTTCGATTATAGAAAATAATACGATTCGTTATGGCCGTGATGGTATCTTTGTGACCAACAGTAAGAAAAATATTTTTCGTGCAAATCGTATGCGTGATTTACGTTTTGCAATTCATTACATGTACACCCTTGACAGTGAAGTAAGCCATAATATTTCAATTAATAATCACGTTGGTTTTGCGTTAATGTTTTCCGATCGTATTCGAGCAACCGGTAATCAGTCGATTGGCGACCATGAACGGGGTCTGTTTTTTAATTTCACAAATTACTCAGTTATTAATGGCAATCGTGTGAGTGGTGGGGCAAAAAAATGTGTGTTTATTTATAATGCCAATTTTAATTCGATTAATCATAATCGTTTTGAAGGTTGTGATATTGGTATTCATTTCACCGCCGGTTCTGAACGCAATGAAATTTATGCCAATGCATTTATTAATAATCGTACACAGGTAAAATATGTGGGCACGCGATTTATTGAGTGGTCAAAAGATGGCGTAGGAAATTACTGGAGTGATAATGACGCTTTTGATATAGATGCCAATGGTATTTCAGATCAGCCCTATAAACCCAATGATCTGGTTGATCAGATTGTGTGGCGTCACCCCATGGCAAAACTGTTATTAAATAGTCCATCGATAAAACTGTTAAAATGGGCGCAGGCTGAATTCCCCGGTCTACATCCCGGGGGTGTCACCGACAGTGCTCCCTTAATGAGGCCTCCCGGATTAGAAATAACGATATCAGGAGATTTAGTCAGTGATTAATTCCGACGCAGAAAATAATGTGATTTCATTACACGGCGTAACTAAAACTTACGGGAATCAAACCGTGCTGCGTGATATCAATTTTAATGTTCAGTCAGGTGAATGCATTGTGCTGGTCGGGCATAACGGTGCGGGTAAAACATCACTGATGAAATTAATGTTAGGGCTCACCCGGCCCACTTCAGGGCGGCTTGAAGTGCTGGGGCAGAACCCGGCATTTAGTGCGGCGGTTGCGCAGCGACTGGCGTTGGGTTATTTGCCTGAAAGTGTGGCCTTTTATGAAGCCATGACCGGCCACGAAGTTTTGATGTTCTACGCACAACTTAAAGGTTCTAGTGAAAGTGAATGCGAAAACTTACTTGAGCTGGTGGGACTGGGTGATGCGGCAAAGCGTCGGGTCGGCACTTATTCAAAAGGCATGCGTCAGCGTTTAGGTCTGGCGCAGGCGATGCTTGGGTATCCGCAGTTACTTTTTCTGGATGAGCCCACCACCGGCCTCGATCCGATTCTACGTCAGCATTTTTATGAGCTGATTGATGAGCTACAAAATGAGGGGGCAACTTCAATCATCTCGTCCCATTCATTGCACGAAGTGGAAGCCCGGGCGAGTCGTTTTGTTATTCTAAAGAACGGTGATATTGTCGCGATGGGATCTTTAGATGAGCTTTATCAACAGGCGATTTTACCTGTGCGATTAAAAATTTCTGTTGCAGAGGGACAGGCATCACGGGTGGCAGAACGACTGGGTTCGGATGTGAATATCATGCACATCAATAATAAAAGTTTTCATTTGAGTTGTTTAAATAATGAAAAAATGCCGCTTATTCGTCATATCAGCAGCCTCGGTGAAGATGTTAAGGACATGCAAATTATGCCGCCCAGATTAGACGAACTCTATGCGCACTTTATGCGCGGAAGTGAACAATGAAAAATCCCAGCGTGAAAATATTGTGGGTATTAGCGCAAAAAGAATTGCGCGACGGTTTACGAAATCGCTGGATAGGTGCAGCGATACTTTTGCTCGGCACATTGGCCATCGCTTTATCGCTATTAGGTTCAGCCCCTACCGGCTCAGTACGTGCCAGTGACCTGGATATAACGGTCATTAGTTTATCCAGTTTAAGTGTTTACCTAATCCCGTTAATAGCGCTTATGTTATCTTTCGATGCGCTGGTAGGCGAATTTGAACGGGGAACGATGATGCTGTTACTAACCTATCCGGTGAGTCGATGGCAGGTCATTATGGGTAAGTTTTTGGGGCATGTTTTAATTTTATTTATAGCGATATTTGTGGGTTATGGTGGCGCTATTTTAATTATGGTCATGCTTGGAAGTAGTCTCGAAGGTTGGCAGGCATATCTTGCAATGATGTTTAGTTCATTGCTGCTCGGTGCAGTATTTATTGCGCTGGGTTATCTTCTGAGTGTGCTGGTAAAAGAAAGAGCGACCGCCGCGGGCAGTGCCATTGGTTTGTGGCTGGTTTTTGTGGTTTTATATGACCTGGTTTTATTTGGTGCGCTGTTATTAGATGAGGGGCAAAAAATTGGTCAGCAATTATTTACAACTTTAATGCTAATCAGCCCCACTGATAGTTATCGAATATTTAATCTAAGTTTATTTGAAGGAGTCAGTGATGCAGCCGGCATTGCAGGTCTTGCCAGTGAAGCGGGCATGAGTAGTTCACTTTTAACCGGGGTAATGTCGCTATGGGTGATTGTGCCACTGGTGATGACCCTGTTTGTTTTTCAACGGCGTGAGCTTTAAATACCACAAATAAACATAACCTCCCCCTTAGAAAAAGGGGGATTGAGGGGGATTTAATTTTTAAAATCAAATCTCCCTCAAGCCCTCCTTGTCCAGAGAGGGGGGCTAAGCTTTATTACAATGCTAGTTATTGAGAATTTAATGTACAAATTACTACCACTATTTTTTATTTTATTTTTATCAGCCTGCGAAAAAAATATCCCAACGCAGGTGCCCGATGCCCACACCCTTACCCGTGACGCTAATGGTTATTATTGTTTAATGACCGTTGTCTATCATAAAGGCCCTAAGGGGCAGGTTATTCTCTCTGATAATCAAGTGCTGTGGTTTACTTCGGTGCGTGACACCATTGCCTTTACACGCTCACCGGAAGAACCCAAAAATATCGCTGCAATTTATGTCAATGATATGTCCAGTGCTGACTGGGATAACCCGGGGGCAGACAACTGGATAGAGGCTAAAAATGCCTGGTATGTATTAGGAAGTAACCGGGTTGGCGGCATGGATGCGCCGGAAACCGTGCCTTTTGGTCATAAGGAAAGTGCCACCAGGTTTGCAAATCAGTATGGGGGGAGGGTCTATGAGTATTCCCAAATTCCAGCAGAATATTTAACGAGTACTGTGGGTCATTAGACGCAAGCAGGGACGCGCTTTCTCAAAAAACCGATGCTGATATTACGAGTGTAGCCCTAAACATGCAGAAATAGCGGTTGTCTGCGACGTTCAATTTCCATATCACTTCACTTCAAGGCAATGTTTAAGCGGTTATCGTCATGAAATCCTGAAGGCTCGAGTTATTAACTGGACATAGGGTCATTTATCATTATTATATAACTGACCGGTTAGTTATATAGAGGTTGCTATGCTCTGCGATAAGCTCTCAAATTCAAATTGCCGCTGGAAACGCCGTAAAGAGGCGCGTCCAGAGGAAATTCTCGATGCTGCATTGAAGCTATTTACGGAAAAAGGCTTCAGCTCAACCCGCATGGTGGATGTGGCGAAAGCTGCGGGTATTTCCAAGGGAACCCTTTATCTATACTTTGATAGCAAGGAGAGCATATTTCGAGATGTGGTTCAGCAGCGCATCACACCACAAATTGATCGCTTTGCACGTATTGTCGATGAATTTGAAGGCCCAAATGCAGAGCTGTTACGTAACATGATTAACGGCTGGTGGATGGGTATTGCCTGCACCTCACTCTCGGCTATTCCAAAAATCATGGTGTCCGAGTCGGGTAATTTCCCCGAGCTGGCGGAATATTTTACCAGAACGGTGGTTACCCGTTCCCGCGATTTATTCAGTAAAGTCATTAGCCGCGGCATGATTAGTGGTGAGTTTGAATTATACGAAGCAGAAACCGTTGCGCGTTTAGTGATTGCTCCGCTGGTACAGGCTACAATCTGGATGCATTCGCTCAAGCCCTATGATGATGACACGGGCACGCAAAATTATTTGCAGCTGCACACGGAGTTTATTTTAAACAATTTGTTAAAAAAAGCGCCATGAAATAGCACAACCGAAAATGAAAAATAAAAATACTACAGGGAAAATATCGTGAAGAAATATAAAGCTTTAGCCGTGATATTGTTTTTTGTTTTTAATACAGATATTGCAGCTCAAGAGATGGATTCAAACCTGAGTTTAGGGCAGGTTTTACAAAAAGTGGTTGACCACTACCCATCTATAAAATCCGCAGCCTTTCAGGTGCAGAAAGCCCGTGAAGAAAATATTAAAGTTGAAAGTCAGTTATCCTGGCTGTTAAAGGCTAATGCGGGATATAGTCGTGACACCAGTGTGTTTTTCGGAACGGCTGTGGATCGTTACAATGTTGGCGCGGGTTTAAACAGGGTTTTAGAAAATGGCGGAACCCTGGGTTTTAATGCAAATATTTCAAATGAAGATTCAGCAGTCACCTTCGGGCCAACGATTCCTAACCCGTTAACAAAATCAAGGGCGGATGTGAATTATCGTCATCGCTTTGCAAAAGGTGCGGGTAACCCCACATATGAAGAGGGTTTAGTGGCGGCCGAAGTCGGTGAAAAATTAGCATTAAGCGACAAGCTCAGTTTATACGATCAGCTCGCATCCCAGGTTATCGAATTATATATGGGAATAGCGACGACGCTGGCACGAATCAATAGCATCGAAAAAAGTATTGAACGCACAGAACGATTGAAGGTTTATATTAACAATGAATATAAGCTGGGTTTGTCAGAACAAAAAGATGTATTGCAAGTGGAAGCTCGGCTAAGTATCAATCAGGCAGATAGAAAAAGTTTAATGGTGGCATGGAATCAGCAGCTAATTTCATTAAATCGTTTAATGGGACGGCAATGGGATAAAGCCATGGTGCCCAGTAAAAATATTAATCGAAATGAGTCACATACATTTAAAGATGTTTATCTGCAATCACAAAACCATAGCCCCGAGTTAAAACGTATCGCGGCCAGGCTACAGTTGGCCGATAGTCAAATACGCAGCAGTCGTGATAAGCGTAAAGATGATTTAGACCTGGTGGTGTTTCTGGGCAATGAAATTAATCAGGGTGATCTGGCAGCGGACAGTCTGGATGAGTCTGAGATTGTAGGCGGTGTGAGCATCGAGTTTAACCGGGGGCTGGATAAGTCGGGCTTTGATGCTGAATTACGCCAGGCGCATTATGACAGAGGTCTGGCATTACAGGATAAAAAACAGATACTGGAAGATTTACAATATTCAATCTCGAGTTTACTGGCAGAAATTAAGTCCAGTGATGAGGCGTTGTTGGCATTTAAAAAAAGTGTCAAAGCGGAACAGAAAAAACTCGAAGAAGCCGTGGAGAGATTTAAAGACGGGCGCATTGAAACTGACAGAATAATTGATTTTGAATCACAGTTGGCGACTGCCGAGTTATCTGCCGATTTACAGTTGATAGAATTAGTTCGTCGCCATCATCAGCTAAATCTGTTGCGTGGAGGTATCTGGAGAAATATTGCCTTACCGCAGTTTACATTTAATGAATATCAACTTGATAATTATGCCGGTAATCAGTCCGATCAGAATTTGGAAAACCAGCGCCAGTACAACCAGGGAGAAAAATAATGGAATCAATCATTCGTTATCTAGTGACCCGTAGCCTGGTTGTTAATCTGGTTTCTGTTTTTCTACTTGCAATCGGTGGTGTAACCGCTGTGTTGTATATGCAGGTTGAAGCATTTCCTAATGTGAATTTAGATATTATTCAAATTGATGTTGCTTATCCGGGGGCCTCTCCCTCTGAGATTGAACAGTTAATAATAACCCCAATTGAGCAGGAGCTGCGTTCGATAAACGGCATAGATAAAATGATATCCATGGCCTTTCCGGGATCTGGTCGAATCTCTATGGAGGTTGACCCACATGCCAATAACCGGGATCGCTTAACATCGGATATTTCACTTGCCGTTGATAGGGCAACCTTACCCACCGATTTGCCCAACGACCCGTTTGTTACTGAAGTGGATGGTGCGGTGTTTCCAATTTTACGGGTAGCGGTTTCCGATAACCGATCTGAACTGGAATTAAAACGACTGGGTGATGAGATTAAAGAAGATCTGCTGGCAATAAAAGGGGTGGCAAAGGTTGTACTTCTAAGTGATCGCAAAGCCGAATATAGCGTTGAAGTTGATCCAGAAAAATTACGTAAATTACGAATTTCAGTAGATCAAATTGCACAGGTTTTACGTGGCTGGAATATTAATACGCCGGGTGGTGAAATTGATACACCAGAAGGTCAGAAGTCAGTGCGTATCGTTGGTGAATTTACCAGCATTGAAGATGCTAAGAAAATTGTTATTCGGGCCAATGCGCGGGGAAATGCAATTTTGCTGGGTGATGTGGCGACCATAAAAGAAGCACTGGAAAAACCCAGAACACTACACGATGTACAGGGTAAGCCTGCGGTGTCGATGTTGATTTTAAAAAAATCCAACGCGGATATAATCGATACAATTGACTTAATAAACCCGTATCTTGATACTATTGCGAAACGATATGGTATTGATATTGAAGTTAAATCATTTCAGGATTTTTCGCGTTTTGCACGTATGCGCCTGGGGGTATTAACTAATAATGGGCTGGTCGGTATTGTTCTGGTATTTATTTCTTTAATATTTTTTCTGCGCTTCTCTGTTGCCATGACAACCACCTGGGGGCTGCCGATTATATTTATGACTGGCGTTGCAGTGATTTATGCGCTGGGAATGACATTGAATTTAATATCCATGATGGGGTTTATCATGGTGCTCGGTATGCTGGTGGATGATGCGATTATTATCGGTGAAAACATTACCTATCATATGGAAAAAGGTTTAAACCCGGTAGAGGCAGCGGTGAAAGGTGCCGTAGAATTAATCGGTCCGGTCACCACGACCATATTAACAACCATCGCTGCCTTTTTACCGATGATGTTTATGTCGGGCATTATAGGTAAGTTTGTTATCGCTATTCCTATTGTCGTCATAACCCTGCTGGTTTTATCATGGCTGGAATCGTTTCTTATGTTGCCCAGCCATGTGGCGCATGTAACAAATCCGAATAAGCATCCGAAAGAGCGCGCGTGGTTATTAGTGCTTGAGAATATCTACGGCTGGTTTCTGGAAAAGGCCATTCGATTTAGATGGACAACGGTGCTGCTATCATTTTTGATTTTAATAGGCTCGGTTGTTTTAGCGAAACAAAGTTTATTATTTCAGTTATTTCCGCCCGTGGGCGTAGAAGAATTTCTGGTAAGGGTGACTGCAAAACCCGGTACTTCATTAATACAGATGCGTCAGCATTTACGTGATGCGGATAAAGATATTCGAGATAATACTAACCCGCAATATTTAGAAGCTACGGTTTTGCAAAGCGGTGATATTTCTATGGATGAAGGAGATCCGCTAACCCAACGGGGTAGTCGCTACGGACAGATTCGTGCTATTTATTCTTCCTCGGTGAGCCGTCCGAATCATAATGCCATCGATGATATGAATAAGGTGACAAAGCTATTAAAAGAAAAATATAAACAACTGGAAATCTCATCAACCCTGATCAGTAATGGCCCGCCATTAGGGCGTGCACTGGAAGCAGAGATTAATGGCTCTGATATAGAATCCAGTGAACAGGCAGCTCGGCAGTTAATGGATTATCTAAAAACCATAAAAGGGGTTACTACCATAGACAGTGGTTTAAAACCCGGTGATCCAGAATTACACGTGGTGTTAAATAGAAAACTTGCCGCCTATGCGGGCATTGATTTACAAATTGTATCCAGGCATATTCGTGCGGCTGCGGATGGCTTAATCGTATCAACCATACGCCAGGGCACTGAAGAAATAGATGTCACAATTCGTTTTCCAACGAAAGGGGCAGGGGAGTTGCAGCAAATAGAAAATGTTTTAATACCCAATAATCGAGGCGGTTTAATACCTTTAAATAAAATTGCCACGCTGGAAGAACACAGCGGTTACACCACAATTCGACATAAGGATGGTGTGCGAATTGTAAATGTAGTTGCGGATATTGATAGCAGTATTTTATCCAGTTTAAAATTAAATAAGCTGGTTAAAGACAATGAAGCGATCTGGCAAAAAGGCGTTGCTGATAAAGTGACAGCCAACTATGGGGGCGAGCAGGAAAAAAACCAGGAATCATTTATTAGTTTACTGATTGCCTTTATCTTTGCACTAATTGCTATCTTTTTTATATTAGCCATCCAGTTTAATAATATGGTGTACCCATTATTAGTCATGCTGGCAATTCCGTTTGGTGCCATCGGTGTCATTTTAAGTTTTTATTTACATGATATGTTCTGGAAGCCCATGCCTTTATCATTTTTCTCAACCATGGGTATGGTGGCATTAACCGGCGTAGTAGTGAACAGTTCCCTGGTTTTACTGGTGTTTGTACAACGAGCCCGGGAAGAAGGCATGAAAATTAAAGAGGCGATTTTACTCGCTGGGCGAAGACGTTTTCGGGCGGTTATTTTAACGGCAGCAACAACGGTTGTTGGTTTGTTGCCGACTGCGTATGGTTGGGGAGGTTTAGATCATTTCGTATCACCGATGGCGCTGGCCTTATCATCGGGTTTGATGTTTGCCACATTAGTTACCCTGTTTACAATACCCGCGACGTTGGCGGTTGGTCATGACGTGCGTGCTTTTTTAAAGCGCTTGTTGGGTATTAAGCAAAAATCGGTTATTGAGTGAATGCCTTATTAAAAGAATAGATGTTTGTCTATAAAAAGTAAGTCTCTTCACCTTAAATATCTTCCCTTTAAATCTCCCCCAACCCCTCTTTGTAAAAGAGGGGGACTGAGCCCTCTCTTTATGAAAGAGAGGGGTGGGTTTCCCCCTTAGAAAAAGGGGGACTAAGGGGGATTTAAAAGGTTAAAGTGCGAAATGAAAATATCGCTATTCCCTCTTTTATAAATAGGAGCGGAAACTAAACGATAATGCCCACACTCTTACATCGAAATTTATCTATCAAAGAATGATCTGCCCAGCCTTACGATGCTTTGCGTACTCACACAAACGCTTAACAACCCGGTCATTAATGCTGTCTTTTTCATAGCTACCGTCTACAAGTTTTTCACCGGATGACATGCCGAGTAATAATTCCAGCGCCTGTTCGTAATGTTCAATTGGATAAATATTAAACTGTCCCTGTTCAATTGCGTCCACTACATCCTTTCTTAGCGATAAATTTTTAACATTAACCGCTGGAATAATGCAGCCCTGTTTTCCGGTTAAACCCCGTTGATGACAGATATCATAGAAGCCTTCAATTTTTTCATTAACACCGCCAATGGCCTGTACAAAACCCTGTTGATTCAGTGAGCCGGTAATCGCAAAACCTTGCATAATCGGTAGGTCGGTCAAAGCGGAAATTAATACACATAACTCAGCAACTGATGCGCTGTCGCCATCGATTAATCCGTAGGATTGTTCGAAGGTAATACTGGCGGAAAAAGACAGGGGGGTGTCCCTGGTGTAGCGGCTGGCCAGTAGTGCAGATAAAATTAATACGCCTTTATCATGTATGGAGCCACTTAAATCAACTTCTCGTTCTATATTAATAATTTTTCCATCACCCAGATGCACCGATGCAGAAATGCGTGAAGGTTGACCAAAACCAAATTTACCCACTTCGAAAACCGACAGGCCATTAATTTCACCCACCACTTCACCTTCAGTGCGAATCATTAAAGTACCGCGTTGAATATCGCTTTGGATTAAACCCTGTATGCGACAGGTGCGTTCAATTTGTGCATCGATTGCCTGCTGAATATTACTTTCATTAATGAGCTCGCTGTTTGATTGTAATGCATGGTACTGGGCTTCAATTAATAAATCGTCGATGGTGCGCAGCCGTGTTGAAAGTCGCTGGGAGTCGTTGGCTAAGCGTGAACTATATTCTATGACCCGTGCAATGGCAGACGCATCCATATTATTGAGTTCAAATTTTCTTACCCGCGATGCGATTAAGCGGGCATATTTTAACGTGGCATCTTCATCGCGAAAAATTTCTTCTTCAAAATCGGCTTCAACTTTAAACAACTCTGGAAAGTCCGGGTCAATTTCATGCAGTAAATAATAGGTGTGGCGATCACCGAGTAAAATAACTTTAACTTTCAGCGGAATGGGTTCAGGTTCAAGGGTAACGGAATTGTCTCCCCCCACCGCCTGTTCTAAATTTTCAATTTTGGCTTTCTTTGCATACATACTGCGTTTCAATGCATCCCAGGCATGAGGGGTGCTTAAAATTTTATGTGCATCAAGTACCAGGTAACCCCCATTGGCCTGCAACAATGCGCCGGGTTTTATCAGGGTGAAATTATTGCCTGGATTATTGGAGCGATTTTCGTATTCAATTCGCCCCACTAAATTCTGGTAGGTGGGGTTGTCGAGATATACCACCGGTGCGCCTTTTAGTTTGCCGCATTCAACTATTAAGTTAACCTGATAACGTTGCAATGATTCACTCTTGTTCGTCGGTGGCTGGCCCGACTCGCTCTCCGATGGCTGTTCATCCTCAGATTCGGTAAATTCTTCCAGGTGGTGTAGTACATCCTCCTGCAGTGCCTTTAGATAATTCACCACTTCTGGCAGTGCTTTATATTTGCGTTTGGTGTCTTTAATTAAACTACTGCTGGCAAAGAGTGCGACTTTTCGATTGAGTTTCTTAATTTTAATATTATGTTCGCGGCGCTGGCGGGAAAGCTCCGGCGCGAGGTATTCCAGCTCATCCTGAAAGCTGGCAATTTTATCTTCAATTTCGTCTTTAATTTCTTCTGCTAGCTGGTCGTATTCTTCTTCGGTGATATTGCGTCCGTCAACAATCGGCGTGAGCATAAATCCGGAGGGGGTATTGCTTAAGTTGATATCTTGCTGGCGAGCCTGTTCCGCATGTTTTTCCAACAGACTGGCCTGTTTTTTCTGAAAAGATTTTTCAATAATTTGTATCTGTTCCTGATACTCACCGGTTTCAAATGCCGCGTTTATGGCTTTGCCGAGATCTTCAATCAGGTTCTTCATGTCTTTTTTAAAGGCACGACCCTGTCCGGCAGGCAGCTTAAGGGCCCTGGGTTTGTAGTCCTGATCAAAATTGTGCACATAACACCAGTCGGAAGGGGAATCCTTATCCTCAGCCACCCGGCTTAAATATTTACGAATCAGGCCGTGTTTACCCAGGCCCGATGAGCCCATCACATACAGATTAAAGCCCCGGTGGTTTACATTAATACCAAATTCAATGGCCTTAAATGCCCGATCCTGGCCGAGGATATCCGGCAGATCTTCAAGCTCTGCGGTGCTCTCAAAAGGGAGAGATTCAGCGGTGCAGCGGGGCCGTAGCTGGCTGGCGGTAAGGGGGTTCGTCTTGCTTAATGTCATTATAATTCTTTAATTATTATTTATGTGCGAGTAGAAAACGTATCAACTATCTGAGACTGTCATTCCCGCAGACGTCCATCCGGGGTAACAGGTTGTAGGTTAGCGGTTGATTGATCTCTAATATATATGTCCATTCTCCCATACTTTCAAGTCATCGAATGCATATCTCGACTATTTCTTTAACACCGTTAATAAAGCCGTTTTATTCACCGGGGTAACAAGCTACAATCGGTGCCTGATAAATATTTGTGGAAGTTTATATGTCGTCTGTTGATTTGAAGCCCGCTCAAGTACACCCTGCATTTCAGTGGAAGCGCTCCGAGCGAATTGATTCACTCAATATCACCATTGAAGAGTATGAGCATATAAAAACCGGGGCGGCGCATTACCATCTATCAGCTGAAAATAATGAGAATGTCTTTTTAGTTGCTCTGCGCACCATTCCCACAGATTCAACCGGCGTGGCCCACATGTTAGAGCACACTGCACTTTGCGGAAGCGAAAGATTCCCAGTGCGGGACCCGTTCTTTATGATGATTCGCCGATCCCTCAATACCTTTATGAATGCTTTCACCAGCAGTGACTGGACCGCCTATCCCTTTGCCAGCCAGAACCGCAAAGATTTCGATAACCTGATGGATGTGTATCTGGACGCGGTATTTTTCTCCCGCCTGCATGAGCTGGATTTCGCCCAGGAAGGCCATCGTTTCGAGTTTGAAACCGCCGACGACCCATCAACGCCACTGCTGTATAAAGGTGTCGTGTTTAATGAAATGAAAGGCGCAATGAGCTCCCCGGTGAGCACACTGTGGCAAACCGTTACCGAACATTTATTTCCAACCACCACCTATCATTACAACTCCGGTGGCGAGCCGGAAAATATTCCTGATCTGAGCTATCAGCAATTAAAAGATTTTTACAAGGTACATTATCATCCGTCAAACTCGGTGTTTATGACCTTTGGCGATATTCCGGCTTTCGAGCACCATGAGGTATTCGAGCAAAAAGCCCTAAGCCGGTTTGAAAAACTGGATGTAGAGATCAAGGTTGATGATGAGCAACGCTACAGCACCCCGCAAAATTTTCAAAGCAGTTATGCCTTTGATGAAGAAGATACCAAAGCTAAAACCCATGTGGTAATCGGCTGGTTACTGGGGCGTAGCACTTCGCTGGAAGAAATGTTACAGGCGCATTTAATGTCCAGTGTGTTACTGGATAATTCCGCATCACCCTTACAACAGGCACTGGAAACCACTGACCTTGGCGCTTCACCTTCGCCCCTGTGCGGGCTGGAAGATTCCAATCGTGAAATGAGTTTTATGTGTGGGCTGGAAGCCAGCGAAGCCGAGAATGCGGATGCCATTGAAAAACTGGTATTAAATGTGCTGGAAGAGGTCGCTGAATATGGCGTTGAACAATCGCAGGTAGAGGCTGTGCTACACCAGCTGGAATTAGGCCAACGTGAAATCGGTGGCGATGGTTACCCTTATGGTATGCAATTAATTCTCGGTGGCTTACCCTCGGCCATTCACCGTGGTGATCCGATGGCGGTGATGAATATTGAACCGGTGTTACAACAACTGCGCGAAGACATTAAAGACCCGCAATTTATAAAAAATCTGGTGAAGAAAAATTTATTAGATAATCAACACCGCATCCGTTTAGTAATGACACCGGATACAAATTTAAGCAAAGCCAAAGAACAGGCAGAATCGGATAAACTCGCGCAAATAAAAGCTCAGCTATCCGAGGCTGAAAAACAGCAAATAATTGAGCAGGCAGCCGCGCTGGAAAAACGTCAGAACGAAGTTGACGACATCAGTATTTTACCTAAAGTCGGACTGGAAGATGTGCCGGCAAAATTACAGATCCCCCGGGGTTCTTCCAAAACAGTAGACGACATGCAACTGGCGTTTTATGAGCAGGGTACCAATGGTTTAATTTATCAGCAAATCATTGTTGAAATGCCAGAGCTGGAGGCTGAACTGGTTAATTTATTACCGGTTTATACCTATTGTTTAACTGAGCTGGGCTGTGGTGAAAAAGATTATTTACAATCGCAGGCCTGGCAGGATGCGGTGAGTGGCGGGGTTAATTCTTACACCAGTGTACGCGGCTCGGTGGATAATGAGCAGGATATAAAAGCCCACTTCGTTTTCTCTGGCAAAGCCCTGGCCAGAAATCATCAGCAGCTAAACGAATTAATGTCTGAAATGTTAGACCGTGCGCGCTTTGATGAGCTAGAGCGCATCCGCGAACTGGTGTCACAAAAACGCGCCCGTCGTGAGCAAAGTGTCACCGGTCATGGTCACAGTTTAGCGATGACTGCCGCCAGTAGTGGTATGAGTCCGGCGGCAGAGCTAAGTCATCGCATTTCTGGATTGCAGGGTATAAAAACACTCAAGCAACTCGACGACTCTTTAAACAACGAAGATGTTATTAAAGACCTGGCAGAAAAATTTAAAGCCATTCACCAGCAGGTGATTAATGCACCGCGAAAATATTTAACGATTGCAGAAAAAGAATCGCAAGCTGAAATAGAAAAAGATATTCAGGATTACTGGACGGGCAAAGGCAACCAGCTAAACAGCCAGTTTAATCTGGCACCGGTAAAGCAACAGGTTAAACAGGCCTGGTTAACCAGCACACAGGTTAACTTCTGTGCCAAGGCTTACCCAACCGTTAGTGTTAATCATGAAGATGCGGCTGCACTGTCGGTGCTCGGTGGATTTTTACGCAATGGATTTTTACACAAAGTGATTCGAGAGCAGGGCGGTGCTTACGGAGGTGGCGCAAGCCATGAGCCCGCCAATGCCTGCTTCCGTTTTTTCTCATATCGTGATCCGCGTCTTGCAGATACCCTTGATGATTTTGATAAATCTATCGAATGGTTATTAAACGAGGATCACACCGAACTGCAGGTGGAAGAAGCTATTTTAGGCGTTATCGGCAGCATGGATAAACCCGGTTCCCCCGCCGGTGAAGCCAAGCAGGCCTATCATAATGAGTTATACGGACGTACACCGGAGCAGCGTCAGGTGTATCGCGAGCGGGTTTTAAAAGTTACCGTTGATGATTTAAAACGCGTGGGTAAAAAATATTTAAACCCCGAAAATGCCAGTGTTGCGGTGATTACAAATCCGGCGAATGAAGAGGCTGTTAAAGCGCTGGATCTGCAAATAAATAATTTATAATCGTTAAGCTTCATCGCGATCTATTGAAGAAATGAGTTTTAGCTCGCGATGAAGTAAAACTAGAACCTGTCAGACAAAAATGCATATCCTGCTAATAAAATTGAACCTGCACATCCCAGGCGCGCATTCTTTAAAAGAAAAACGCAAACAGATCAAAAGTTTAAAAGACAAATTAAGCAACCGCTTTAACGCCTCCGTCGCTGAAGTCGATATGCTCGACAACTGGCAAAAGTCAGTAATCGGTTTGTGCCTGCTAAGCAACGACAAATCTTATCTAGATAAACAGTACAGTTTAATAGAGGCTGTTGTGCTGGAGTATGCTGAGCTGGAACTGATTTCAACCGACCGGGAGTGGTTGTAAGAGCATTAGAAGAAGTTCTGTCCTTTTAAATGAACCGACCCGCAGTGATTAACCCTCAAATGTTTTTCTCAATAATATGTGTTGGCTTACCATCCATGCTCAACTGATTTTTTTTCTGCCAGTATTCCTGAATACCCGTTTCGCCCTGTTTAGTGGCCCAGTCATTTAATAATTCACGTTCTCCCACGTAATCTAAAAAGGGTACCGCCATTCCACAGGATGTTTGTACGATGTCTATTTCAAGATCGAATATCTGCCGCGTGCCGGGCAGGGGGTTAAACAATGAATTCAGATCTTCCCATTGTGGGTCATTTTGATGAACCACCTTTGCATTTCCGTATAGTCGCAAAATAAGGGGCTTGCCTTCAAATGCAGCAAACATGATGGTCATTCGAGAATTTTCCTGAACATGAGCCGATGTTTCGTTACCACTGCCAGTTACGTTCAACCAGGCAACCCGTTTACTGTTAATAACCCGCAGGGAATCCATACCCTTAGGTGAAATATTTACTCTACCATCCGCAGCAGCGGTGCCAACAAAATATATTTTTTGATCAGCGATAAACTGTTTTAATTTTTCAGATATTTCCGGTTGTTGTTGTGCCATGTTAATGTCCCTGTTTAGCGATTGAATTGCTGAGTGTGTATCGGCTATTACTGTACCATTAATCATTAACACAATTAAACCAAATTATATGAGGCCATTATCTGTAATATTTGGGACCCATGTATCACTCAGCTGATCGGTACTGACACCGTTGTTGCGAAGATGGAGATTCTCTCAGTTGCTTTTGTTATATTTTTTAATAAACCAACTATCAAGCTGACTGAGTTTTTTGTTGGTATTAAGTGATGTCCTGTTAACAATCATCACCGAAGCCAGTCCATTCCCTGGATATATTCTCATTTCGCAGTGGAAACCGGCACCGCCACCTTCTTTGAAAAAATATTTAGCACTATTCATACTTCCGATATGCCAACCTAAAGTCATCTCTATATATTTTCCATCGGTCGTTTTTTGTTGAGTGTAAAGCGCTGACTTCATATTATCCCCAAGCAGCTGAGAGCGGTCCTTCAGCAAATCCTGCAGAATATGACTGATGGTTCTAGAAGAACTTATTAGTCCACCAAATGAAGGGCCATTAAGGTATACATTATTTATACGGAGCCAGGAATCTTCATATCCTCCCCATGTACTTTTGTCCATTATGAAATATTTGGTCAAATTAAAAAATGAATACTTTTTTAAATAGCCCTTTGCATGATTCTTGATATCGACAATTTCACAGCCTATTTCGTTGAATGAAAGCCCTAACTTATGGGTGATATTCTCTTCGATAAAAGAACAAAAGTTTTTTCCACTTACTGTTTTAATCACACCACCAAGTAGCCAATATCCTATATTAGTGTATCCATATTTTTCACCTGGCTCTGATTCAGAATCACTGTTATTTTCAAGGATACTAGTTAGGGACTGCTGTTCATCGAATGAGTGATGGTCATCAGCTAAATGAACCCACCTTAATGGTACTGGATTTGGTATGCCTGAAGTATGGGATAACAGATGCCTGATGGTAATGTCCTGGTTATAAGGATGTTTTACATAATTAGAAACCCTGTCATCCAAATCTAACTTCTGACGCTCTACTAACTGTAGTATAGAAATAGCTGTAAGCGTTTTAGTCATAGAAAAGATAGGCATCGTATGATCAATGGTCATTGGCGTGTTATTTTCTATATCAGCTAAGCCGCGACTAGCAGAAAATACTATCTTATCTTTATCAAGCAAAATGTACTGAACACCAGGCCCATCATGTGAAGATAAGCTGTCCAGTTGCTTAAAAATTTCCGGCTGATGTGGAAGTAATGCATTCTCACCCAGGATTTGTTCTGGAAGAACTATAGAGACTATAAAGAGTAACCACCTCAATGAATCGATCCTCCGCAAAAATAGAGTGTTAAAAGCCACCGGATGAAAAATATAACGATAAGGTGAGAGTGACGATTTTTGGCTTGAGTGAATTTTTCCTGTTAGGTATTTTTTTAACCTATTTTATGCGCACGGTTTAGTCCTTCTCGGCCCATTCTCGTATTTTTCGTTTAAGCTTTAACTCAACTTTTTCAGAAATTTCATCCCAGTCCTCACTTGAGTCAATGTCTTTTTCATCCTTTGCCCATTCTTTTAATTTGCGCATTACTTTTAACTCAACCTTTTCACCTACTTCTTCCCATTCTTTATCACGTTGTTTTCTCGCACTTGTTTTACAGCTCACGTGAGAACTCCCACCCCAAATACATGTTACACCTAGTAAGAAGCCAAAATCATACCAGCCCCCAGTGTTATTTATTTCGTAGACTGAAATGTTTTCATTGAACACATGGATTATCAAAGAAATAACAGAGATAATTCCATGCCAAAGGCCGTACCAAAAACCAGCTGGAGTGTCCTGAGAAAACTGAGGGTTACCCGCAGTACAGGATGATAAAAATATAAAAATGGCAATCAATATATACAGCTTATACAAGATATGATTGTGTGTACTCATTGTCGTCTCCTGTTATTTGATCAATACAGCTAGCACTAAATACTCATAAATTGATGTTACCCATAGCATAAGAGGAAGCGGGGGGCAAGTCTTGCGTTTTTCCATAATGATTCGATCAGCCAGAGAGGGCTAAAGTCAATTAGTCACTCAAATCAAAAAGACAAAATGCAAGATTTGAGCCCTTTCTCCAATACCCTCGTTCTCCATGCAAACTCGAATGGTAATAAGTTACTGTTTCACAATTATTCCCGATTTATCTAGCAGTTTAAATGAGTCCAGTTTATATTTCATTTCTTCAAAACGAGGGAAGTTATCAGCCTCTTCTTATTTAACCCAGTATCCCCCTACTTTATGAAAACCTTTGGTTGAAGAAGGTCGTCGGGGTTGACGAGCTTTTAACCTGACGACGGCAACCTTGTTTTAGTCACCACATTTACCTACTGTTTTTTCTGGAACCATCATGTCATTATACACGGTGAACAAAAATTGTTTTTTCTTGTTATTAATGACATTTCCTTACTTATTAATGTTGCGATAAACCAGCGTATAAGGATTTCGGAACTCTTTAGAAAGTTTATTGGCCAATCTAACCATTGAAAGTTGTTCAATACGATTGAGACTGGTGCCAGGTTTGGCTTGCAATGTATAGTGAGCAAGATGTGCTTCAATGGTGGGAGCAGCAAGGGCATTTTTCCAAATTAATAAAATGCCAATTTAAATACGAGTTTGAATTTTGATAACAGGTATTTCATAATGATTTTTCTTATTCTTCAGTGTCTTCGGCTAACACCTACATCAGCCATTACCAAAAGTGACGGATATTTGTGTGAGGATGCTCTAAAGCACAGGATTGAAAGCACAGGGTCGGACCAAACTAAGTCATTAAAATACATAAAAAAAAGAAAAATAAACAGGCCTTATTTTAGCTTAAATCATCCATATTCATATCGTTATACATCAGGCATTTTATTAAGTATTGCTGACTATCAATCGCTGTCTCATGATAACGAACTTACAAAAATGCAAAATGCACCTTTATGCTGTGCATTTTTATGCTTATACTTCTTAAGTATATTTAGTCTGAAAATGCAAGTGATGACTAGTTTGTTACTGGGGATGTCTGGATGGAGTTTTGATAAAAAGGTTTTTATGTTTCTAACAAACAGGCTTTACTGATAGTAACCTGAAGGAATAAAAAATGAATTTACTCAAAATAGATTTTATAAAGCTACTTGGTGTTGTATTTGTTTTTATCTTTTCATCTGCACGAGCAGAAACACACGATAATATTATTGAGCCATTTACAGTTGTAGCTATTCCCGATACCCAGATACACAGCTTTAGCCCCGTCTGGTTTCGTGGCTTTGCCGATTACACAAGCTGGATACGTACTAATGCAGCACAAAAAAACATTGTTTTTGTTACCCACCTGGGTGACGTAATGCAAGGCCAGTTGGGCGGACTGGAAAGCTTACCAACCCTGGGCTGGCAAGACCAGATCGCCAGAGCGCACGCAGCAATTTCTCAACTTGATGCCACCAATTTGGTAGATGGAATCACGCTGCCTTACAGCATATCCATGGGTAACCATGATTTGCTGCCACGTGGTAATAAATTGAACCCGGCCGATCCGGTGGCGGGCGGTGGTTTTCGTAGTGTCTTTGGCGCGGCAAGATATGAGCCATTTCAAATAGGTGGCAACAATCCTTTCCAATGGTACGGCGGTAGTGACATTACCCAGTGGAACCATTATCAAGTTTTTAAAGCCGGTCCTTATACCTATTTACACATCAATCTTGAGCTGGATCCACAACACCCAGAAAATGATTTGGGCATTCCCAGGCAAATTGGTATTAACGATGCTTTAACCTGGGCGCAATCGGTTATCGATGCCCATCCAGGACTACCCACGATTATTTCAACACACAAATTGCTTAGCGATTTCTCTGGGCAGAACAATCTCAGCGGCTATTGGGGAGACGGTGTAGATAAAACATTCGGCGGTGAACGAACCAGCACCGGGCAAATTGTCTGGGAGCAATTGGTAAAGGTAAATCCTCAGGTATTTATGACAATCAATGGTCACGAGCATGAGGGGCCCTACAGAGAAGATGGTGAATACCATCAAGTAAGCACCAACGATGCAGGACTTTCGGTTTTTGAAATACTGGTTAATCACCAGGATTATTTCAACCTGTTAACAGGTAATGATCCCTATTTACGATTAATGGAATTTGATCCACGCAGGGGACAGATTCGTAATCAAACCTTTAGTCCTACTTTGGCAAGTTTTGCCGCTAACCCCGATGCAATTGAAACCGCCTATATTGAGATATTAGATGCCTTTGAGTTCGGCATGTTTATACCGATCCTGAACGGTGAAGATTTAGTATCGGCGATCGCCCCATTTCCGCTATTCCCCGGCGATGTGGCCCACAGTCGTGAAGAAGCCGCCAGCGTGATGCTCAGCTTCTTTTCCGCAAGCAGCATCGAACAACTTCGGGCCGTTGAATTTAGTCCTTATCTTACCGATGCCGACAGTCAATTCTCATTTGATGTTGGTTTTGATGATACGGGTCGTCCAACACGGGCTGAGATGGTGAAAATGAAAATTCAACCGTTTCATTGTTCAGGCAAATTAAAGCTTAAATCCAGGAAACCGTTTTTAGCGGTTGCACTTTTGGGTAACGCAGAGTTTTCTGCCAACATGCTGGATCATAGCACGCTGAAACTTGAAGGCGTTGCAGCCTTTAATTTTCACAAGCTGCGTGACGTGGGCACTGCCGTTGAACCACGATTCAATACCAGGCAACCCCTCGGTTGCAACAAAACGAAAAAAGATGGTTTTGACGACTTACTGGTATTCTTTAATCGTACAAAGCTACTTGAAATGATTAAAGGAGCACAGAGCGGGGAGTCGCTTGAACTCCGGTTGACCGGTAAACTTAAAACAGAATACGGTGGCCAGCCTGTGGTTGCAAAAGAGGTTGTCATTATTAAGTAACTTAAGTGGCTGATATCAACCTTAAACCGAAACTAATATTTCGGTTTAAGGCTGCTTTTTGATATGGATAAGAGCGCTAGTATAGATGTTATAGGGTGTTAGATGATGAGGCTGTAAATAAACCTGTGTAACTGTCTTTTATTTACCTTTAATCCCTTTAATCAAAAATTTTAAGAAATGAAATTCAGCGACGACGCTTGAGCATTATTCCAAGTGGCAGCAGACCAGACAATAATAGAGCCAAGGTAGGCGGTATGGGCACAATGGTATTCACGATGCTTGCATTGGCTTCAGTGATATCAAATATTGCGCGATAGTCATAAATCACGTTGCTATCGGCATAATGCCACATAAGCAGATCCCCACGTCCAATATCGTCATTGCTGTCTTTAGTCCACACAAATGGTGTCAATATATCACTGGTTAACATTGTTCTATCGTCGTCTGTTAAGACGATGTTCAAAATTGATTCAGTAAAAGTGTCAGAAACTTGACCGTCTTTTTCAGCATTTTGAACGATAAATTGGTCAAAACTATTAATGTTTACACTTGTTGTGTCAAATGTACTGATTAATTCTGTATCCGAGAGCTCTGAATATATACTCTGTTCCGTGCTTACAGTGACACCATTGTATGTAAAAAACGAAACTACTACATTAGGAACATTATTAAAAGCAGGATAGTCAGGAAGATATAAACCTTGTGTTGATGAATCTGCTTCGTCTGGTGGTAAGATATCTAGATTGATATAGAAATCTCCTGTGATTGTATCGCCCACTGCAGTATTAAAGTAAGTGTCGCTTTGCGGTATATATAAGGAATTTGGGTTACTTAGATCGGTAGGGAAAAATTGACCGCCGACATCACTATTACTTAATATTGTGCCGGTAAAGCTCACTCTTAGGAAATCAGCCTGTACATGCAATGATGTTAACAGAAAGGTAAAAGCTATGAGGGATTTTGATATAAACGAATTGAAAGAATAATTCCTTTTTAACATTTAAAACTCCTTTACTAATGAATGTTGAGGTACACTGCTTAGTTAGTAAAAACTATATCAATTTATCAGCCTGAATGAAACTCCGTTCATCAACTTCTCTACAGGCTTTATTTTTTGGCTTTAAAGGGACAGATCTATTTTTTGAGCTTTAAAAACTGAATTATGGCTCATATTACAATGTTCAAATCTCAATAAAATAGATCTGTCCCCATTTATTTTTGTACATAGCGCTTACTATAATTACCAATCATCAGATCTAAGTTTTTCGATTTCGATACGGTTTTTTTCCGCAATGTTAATAACCTGAGTTTCTAAATTATTTAGCAGGTCATTTAAGTTGTTATAATAATATGGCTTTATAACCCACTGATATTTTCTCAGGTCTTTTGACATACTATATGGTGCGTTTCCGCTTTCAATAATAAGACGTATTGGAACGGCTACATCAGGCGCAATAGCCTGGAGTTCCTGAGGTATACTTGCTGGATCTGTCAGGTCGGCGACTACAAACCTCGCCATTCTTGCTAATAGCGTTATGGTTTCTGTAATATCGCGATCAGCAGCTTTTTCAAAATCGAAAAGTACAGGTACTAGATTATGATTCCTAAGTGAATCACGAAGGGCATCCAGTACTTTTTTTCTTTCAGGTGTAAAGCGGCCAAGTATTAGTACAACTTTTTTAGTTACAGCATCAAGAACATTTCGTATTTCTGGGTTATTCACGAGTAAGTATATAAATTGAGCAACTCGTATATCGTCTGTTGTAATTGATACATTATATTCTGGAGTAATGATTAGGTCTTTAGAAGATATTGGTGTCCCTTTTAAATCCCATGCCGCTACACCGTAAACGCGCGCGCCATCTAATTTACAACCTTCCAGATTAGCCCCTGATAGATTTGCACGTTCGAGGTTAGCCCCTGTAAGATCTGTTTTGTGGAGGGTGACGCTTTGGAGATTAGTGCCGCTCAAATCTGTATTTGTTAAATCAGCTTCTGTTAAATCGGCACCAAATAAATTAGCGTCCATTAAGCGTCCATCTGAAAGCTTTACATTTCGTAAGCTAGAAAATTGAAGTTGTGCCCCTTTTAAATTAGTCCAGGGTAAATGCTCAAGAGAAAATGTCGCTTTATCTAATACAGCTCCCCTTAAATCTACATAACCGGTGCACACATCTGTAAAAGTAGCCCCACTTAAATCGATTGCAGGTAGTGATTGCGCTTCAATGCTTTCACCTTTAAACCAGTATCCAACTCCATCTGGAATTTCACTATATAATGGATCTACATTATCATTTCTTCGTTGAACGTAGAAAGCTTCTTGCCTGTTTAGTCTATATGTCTTCCAGGATTGAAGCGCTTTTTCGCGATCATCACTGCGTATACGGGATCTAACAAGCTTGCTAAATTCTTTATAATCTTTCTGATTCATAAATGCATCCGATGAATTATGGGGCCTGAACATAATGACTCCCCTCATCTTAAAAGGGAATAAACTTAAAGGGACAGATTAAACCTACCCCAGTTTGACGCACACTCTCTAAAGGGGGCATTATGCACCCAGGAGAGAGAAAATGGCAAAACAAAAAAGACAAGAATTTAGTATTGAGTTCAAAAGAGAAGCCGTAAGGCTATTA